>Ga0208182_1000782_pt1 | contig 18086 bp, 28 predicted proteins | sample MalvireepMed_906_FD_184248 | JGI IMG/M metagenome (GOLD analysis project Ga0208182, IMG submission 184248) | Marine viral communities from the Global Malaspina Expedition - Malaspina viral metaG DeepMed_906 (SPAdes) (version 2) | ecosystem: Environmental > Aquatic > Marine > Oceanic | place...
TGGGAATGCTCCTCCGATATTGTCCTGGGATTCAGCCAGAGGCGTCGAGGCACAGAATGAAGCAGGGCGGCAGATGTTGATCGAGCGAGAGATTGATGCGCCGATGCTTCGTAATCCACAAGCCGCACTCGCTGCCACGGAAGCGATGGCACCGAGGACGATGCTCCTGTTACTGAATGCTCAGGATTGGCTGGTTGAGCCATTGGTGCGTCAGGCGATTAGTAATTGCCGCGACCACATGAAAGGCAATCGCCAGACGTTGGTGTTGTTGTCTCCGTCTGTTGATTTGCCAGCCTCGCTCATTCATGACGTGATGGTGATTAACGATCCGCTGCCAGATGCCGACCTGATTCGGGAGATTGTCACGGACACATTAGTGTCGGCTCAGGCAGCGAAGGAGATAGCGAAGCCGAGTGAGGAGGAGGTTGCGAGTGCGGTGTCTGCGATGAAGGGGTTGTCGTCGTTTGAAGTGGAACAGGCTACGGCGATGACCCTGGACGAGCATGAGCGCCTTGATGCTCCGAGCTTGTTTGCGAGACGGGATGCCTTTGTGGAAAACGTCAAGGGCTTATCTGTTGATCGCTTTACGAAAACCTATTCGGACATCAGGGGCGTGAATCGGGCGCGATGGTTCATGGAGCGGTTGTTTGCTGGGCCTGAGCCACCGGCTGTCATTTTGAGGATTGATGAACTGGAAAAGAAGATTGGCGGCGGTAGTGGTGAGCGAGAGGGGATGGGAGGGTCTACGCAGGGCGATGAGTTGCAAGTATTACTGACGGAAATGGAGGACAACGGTTGGTCAGGCCAGATTGCCTTCGGACATCCTGGCGCGGCGAAGACCTTACTGACAAGGGCGACGGGGCCGACGTTTGGAGTGCAAACGCTGGTGTTGGACATTGCTGGAACAAGAAGCAAATACGTGGGAGAGAGCGAGCAGCATATCAGGGAGGCGATGAACACGGTCAAGGCGATTGGCGGTTCTCGGGTGTATGTGATGGCGACCTGCAACGAGTTGGATTCGTTAAAGCCGGAACTGAAGCGGCGGTTTACGGATGGGGTCTGGTTTTTTGATTTACCCACACAGGAAGAGCGGTCGCAATTGTGGGCGATGTATATGGAGGAGTTCGGCTTAAGGTCTTCGGCAAACTTTTCAGCGCTTAATGATAAGGATTGGACTGGTGCTGAGATTCGGAATGCGTGTTGGATAGCACACCGGCTCGGTATTCCATTGATTGAAGCAGTGCGTGAGGTGATTCCGGTAGCAACCGCAGACCCTGAAGCGGTTATGCGGAGGAGAAAGAGGGCCGATGGCACGTTTAAGGATGCTTCGATAGAGGGTGTGTATCGGATGAAGAAAAGCGCGGCTGGCTCAAAGCAGGGCCGGTCATTCGCCAAGGTGAATGAATCGTGACTGGAGTGAGTGTTGTCCGGCGGTGTCCGTTGTGTTCGGCTGAGTTGAAGCCAGCGGACTCATGGATTTGTCGAGAGTGCGACGAGAGATTGGAGGGGAGAAAGCATGAGCCACGTAACGACGGGTGAAATGTGCATTACGAATCTAGAGGATGCGGAGGAGGCGGCGAAGGTTCTGGGCGGGAAGCTGGTGAAGGGGCAGACGACGCACAAGTGGTATGGACGCTTCTTGAATGATTGGCACAATGACAGGGCGGCGATTCGGCGGGGTATTAGTGCTGAGACGTTTGGAACATGCGAACACGCCATCGTGATGGAAGATGCGACAGAGCAAGATTATGAGATTGGACTTGTGTGGAGGCCAGACGGAAAGGGATGGGACGCGATTTACGATTTGTATGGGCCTGGGGCGAGACTAGAGGCGAAGTTCGGAGAGGGCTTGTGTAAGCTCAAAACAGAGTTCGGAGTTCGGGCCACGAAGCGGACATATTCTGAGCTTGGTTACATGGTGGAGGAGCGACGGAACGAGCAGGGGAAGCGTCAGGTGATGGTATGGAAGTGATTACGGTGACGTTTGACGATGGGGGTAATGCCGAGATTGAAGTGGACGGCGTTAGCGGAGGGAGGTGCCAGGAATTAACAAAGCCAGTTGAGGAGGCGTTAGGACTGAGTAAGACCACAACGGTTGAGAAACCAGAGGCGCAAATGAGGGGACGAACGCATGTCAAGACGCAAACTTGGTGATGGCGAGAAGGGTGTGGCGTTGACGTTCGGAGATGATGGTTCCGTGTCCTTCGTTTACGAAGATGCTGAACGGGTCTTGGAGATGGACGTTCGGAAATTGCTTGAGATGGGAGTGTTGAAGACAGAGCGAGTGAGCCATGTTGAGCCGATGTCGGTGGAAGGGGTGCAGGTTGGTTGGCTGGCTGATATGGGGCCGGTGAATGGCCCTCGTTTGGGGCCGTTCAATTTGAGAAGTGAGGCGCTAGCGGCTGAGCGGGAATGGCTGCGAGCAAACAAGGGCGTATAACAACAAGGAGAAGATCATGATTGAGAACAACCAAGAAGTGATAGCGGACGGGCCAACGCCCATCTTCCAGAAGGCGGTGGGGTTTGTGGTCGAGACACGAAGATTAGGCAACCGGCGCAAAGTCAACACAGCGCAGATTGGTACTGATGCCGACCGCACCATGATTCATGTGAGCAAGAGCATTCTAGACAGCAAGGAGCTAAAAAGGGTTGAGCAGTTGGATGGTGAGTTAAGGCGGTATCTGGCAGACCGGTGCTTGCCGAGCAATTTCAAGTCAGGCGTGTATCTGTTGCCCATCGCTCTGGTTGAGGAGGTCGATGCGGAGTTTACACGGATGAAAGAAGTGCGGGAGGAGGCGGTTGATGGTTTCCTTGCGGTGTATGAGCAGCAACGCGACGAGGCCGAGCAGCGTTTGGGATCGTTGTTTAGTGCTGATGATTATCCAAGTGCTGACAATGTTCGGGCGTCGTTTGGTCTGGAGAGTAGCTACGTCACGTTTGACACACCAGCTTCACTGAAGGCGATCAAGGCCGACATCTTTGCGCGAGAGCGGGAGAAGGCTGACGCAAAGTGGAAGGATGCGCTTGAGGAATGCCGCAAGCTGCTCAGGGCGACGATGGCCGAGTTGGTGGGGCATATTCAGGAGCGACTGACGCCGGACGAGAACGGCAAACAGAAGTCGTTTCATGCTTCGATGCTGGACAAGCTCGACACGTTTATGACGACGTTTGCAGCGAGGAATATTGCTGACGATGCAGAACTCACTGGATTGGTGAAAGAAGCAAAGCTAGTAATGAGTGGTGTGGACGCCAAGACACTCAGGAAAGAAGAGTCCATCCGTGATGCGTTTAAGGAGCAGGTTGGAGGACTTAAGGCAAAGCTCGACGCGATGGTGATTGATAGACCAGCGAGAGCATTCGCCACGGGGACTGAGGAATGAACGTGACCCTTGCTATTAACTTGGCGGCAACCCTGGGGATGGGGGTTGCCGTCTGGTTGGCTGGCGCTGATTATCGATACGGTGCGTTTTATGCGCTCGTGCTGACGTATGTATCTGGATTGCTGACGGCGGTGGCGAGTCAGTACCAGATCACTGCTGTTCGTGAGTCGAAAGATTCGATGGGTTCCAATCAAGTAAGGGTAGCCAAACGGGATTCGAACCTGAAAGGAGGTGCGGGTGGATAAGGACGATAACGTGTCATTAGCTCGGCTTGAGAGATCGGATGCTGACATGGATGAGGTGAATGAGTTCAGGACTCTGCGGTTCAATGACCAGAATGGCCGGGACATGCAAATGGTGTTTGGTTTCAGGGATGGAGAGCCAGTGGCAGCGTTGTTTCGGCAACTGTCTCCAGAGGAAGTCGTTGACCATAATGGCGACGCCATGCTGATTATTCCTCGGCAAGTGCTTCAAGTGGCGTTAGATCAGGGATGGATAACGCCAGCGAGTAGCAATATTCATTAGCGTTGTTTCTTTTCTTGACTCTGGCTCTAAAGAGAATTACCATGGTTATCAGATGAAGGAGATAAACACCATGAAGTTAAAGTTCACCAACGGGTAGTCCAAGAAAGGGGAACATCGTGTCAGAGGGACTACGCTACGAAGGGTTGTTTAAGGTTGACGATCACATCCGTGCCTATGATTTCGAGCCGAGGGTTGGTGCACTGGATCGCTTCTTGGAGGGCTGGGTAAGAGGCACCACGACAACACCGGGCGGCGCAAAGGTCTACGTGGTTGACGTCGACCGGGATTCAGTGCCTGGTGCACATCGCCTCACCCTACCAGACAGCGACATCGATCCATGTGGCCGAGTCGGTGACGAATGCTATGTCCCGATGGGGTTGGCGTGGTTTGAGTTCGATGGGCGTGTTGTCCTCTCGGAACGCGGGGAAGAGGAGCGATTGAGCCGCACTGAAGCGGCAGAAGACGCAATGGACGATTTCAATTACAGGGGCAGTCGGCATCACTATTAAGGACTAGAGGAGTGGAAATGGCTGACAGCGTTAGACGCACAGATCGAAGCGAAGAACTGATTCGTGAGTTGTTGTACCAAGTGCAATATGCCGAACAGGAGCTAGGGAAAGAATTAGAGCGAGCGAAGGGAGATATTGAGCGAGCGCAAAACGATCTGGAAGATGGATTAACACTGAACTCTCTCGGAATCTTACAGTCTACAGGATCGAACGTAGATAAAGTTGTAATGCGGAGACACCAAGCCTTCGATGCTTTGGTCAAAGCTATGTATTACCTCGGATACGACAAGCCAGAGACGGATCGCTGGTGGATGGATAAACAATTAAAGTTGGATCAAAAGTGAGCGCCATATCTGAATTGAGAAGCGAGATATTTCGCAGGATTGAGCCGACTGGGTTCTGGACGCTTGTCTTGCGATGGAAATACTGGCGTAGGTTGTCACCAGCGCAGCGGTATCTCGAAAGGGCAAGGATTGATCTTGCGAAATGTAGAAAGAAGCACTTTTATAGTCAGTAATGACAGAAAGAAGGGAAGCATGGGAAAGGCATTAACGAGACAGTCGAGGGCGGTGTCCTTGGGGCCACAGACCTTTACTGAGGCCATTGCATTTGCGGAGCGTATTGCCCCGACAACCTTTGTACCGGAGAGTTACAGAAACCGGCCCGAGGAAATCCTAGCGGCGATGCAATATGGGGCCGAATTAGGATTAGGGCCGCTGCAATCGCTGAATAGTCTAACGGTCATTAAGGGCCGAGTGGGGATGTATGCCTCGACGATGAGGGCGTTGGTTGACGCTAGCGGATTGATGGAGCAGTGCGATGCAGTGTTTGACAGGGACACGCTGACGGCGACAGTGACGGTTAAGCGTGTTGGTCGCAATGTGGCTGTCTATAGTTGGGGTGAGGCTGATGCGAAGTTGGCTGGATTGGCCGGTCGCAAGATGTATCTGGAATATCCAGAGCGGATGTATAAGGCTCGGGCGATGTCGTTTGCGCTGCGTGATGAGTTTGCCGATGTGCTGAAGGGGTTGATGGGCGCAGAGGAGATGCGTGGCGAGGAGGAGTTTGAGTTGTCGGACATTGTTGATGTGGGTGAGCCGACACGAAAAGAGGTGCAGGCGCAATCGGTGTGGGACGGGGTTGAACCTGAAACCAGAGAACAGCTTGAGAAGGGGTTCGTCCATGTTGGGTGGACTGAGGCGCAGCGGAACATTAAGTTGGCTGAGTTTAGAGGGCGAGAGGCTGAGTTGGTGGAGGTGTTGAAGCAGGAATGGCGGGACAAAAATGGGATCAAGCCTAATATGGAGGAGGAAGTTGCGAAGGATGACAAGGGTGGGGCTGAAGCAGAATCTGCGCCAAACATGGACGAGATCGATTGGAGGTAGCGATGAGTAAATCTGCGACCTTTTATAGGCGGTCGGCTTTGGAGGCGGTGAGTTGTCCGAAGCGATATTACGAATTGTATGAGCGTCCCGACCCAGTGGTGGATAGTGGGGATGCGGCGATGCGTGGCTCGGTCTTTCATGCCGTGGCAGAGGTCTATATTAAGAGGCTGGCTTCCTTGGGTCTTGTGTCTGACCACGAAGAGTTGATGAGAGCGTTGGAGGCGACAATCGTTGCCATGAAAACCCCTGCACATCTAGTTGATGAGGTTACGTCTCTTGTCGAGCGGTGGGGGCTAACATTTGAACTCGATGTGGATTCTTATCTATTGGCTGAAGAGACGCAGCGTCTAGAGGATCAGCATGTGGAGTGGACGCCTGATTTGGTGTATGCCCGACCGCATGAATTGGAACAGGTGGACTGGAAGACATACTGGGTTGGAATGGATGACAAGGACGTTAAGAATGAGTTTCAGGCGCAGGTATATGTCTGGCAAGCTGCTCAACGGTGGCCTGGGTTTAATTCCTACCGGTTTACGTTCTCGTTCCCGAGGCTTGGCACATCTGCTACGCATGTCTGGATGGCTGATGAGGTGCCAGACCTAGGGACAGTCGTGACATCTCGGATTGCCATTATTGAGCAGTGTAAAGAGGAGAACCGTTGGGAGGCGATACCGGGATCGCAATGTGGGTATTGCCGATTGGAATGCCCGATCAAGGATCATGCGTCATTGGAGACGTCTCGCATTCTCACGCATGAACAGGCGCAAGCGATTGCTGGTGAGTTGCTGGTGCTAGAAAAGACGGCAGCAAATAAAAAGGAAGCTCTGAAGGGCTGGTGTGAGGCGAATGGGTTGGTGAGTCTGAATGGTATCGAGTGGGGTTTTAAGCCGCAAGCATCTGTAAGGTATCCGGCTGACAAGGTGATTGATGCGTTGCGAGAGCATGGGGTTGACAGTCCATCATTCAAGGTAACGCAATCAAATATCCGGTTATATGTGAAATCTAGTGCGGCGTTCAAGAAAAAGCACCCCGGATTGTCTGAACACATTATGAGGTTGGGAGAGGAAACAACAAAGCAATCGTTTCGGAAGTGGAAAACATGACTGGAGAAAAGGATACCCTGATGCGAGTTGCGAAGGAAATTGGACAGGAACGCCGCCGCCACCCGCAGGAAGCACTGACCGACCGAGCCGTGCAGACCGCGAAGGCGGGAGACTGCGCCAGACGGATCGCCGATGGCGGTGGCCTCTACCTGTTCGTGGCCCCCGGCGGTGCCAAGAGCTGGGTGCTGCGAACCGTCGTCAAGGGGAAGCGGTGTGACCTTGGGCTAGGCGGCGTCACCTTTGTGTCACTGGCCGAGGCCCGCGAGGAAGCTCGACGGCTGCGTCGGATCGCTCGCACGGGCGGTGACCCGCTCGCCGAACGCCGCCATGAGCGACTGAACGGAGATCGGTTGGTGAATGATGCCAAGGAGAAGGAATGAAATGGTTCAGGATGGACAGCGACACGCCGAATCACCCAACGTCGCGGCGGGTCATCAAGAGCCTTGGGAATGAGGGGTTCGGTGGGCTGGTTCGCCTCTGGTGTTTTGCTGCGGCATTTGGAAAAGATGAACCGGGGCGCTGTGTGGATTCAGATTGTGATCCGTTTAATCGAGAGGCTTTGATTGATGCGTCTGGGCTGAGTGATGAAGCATTCGATGCGTTGATAGAAGTGTGCCTTGAAACAAAATGTGCTGAGAGGGCTGCTTGGGAGAACCGTGGGGAATTGGCGTTTCCAGGCATGCGGAGTCGGTCGGACTCATACAGCAAGCAGTTACTGAGAAGAAACTTCGTAGAAACTTCGAAGAAAGTTCAACAAACTTTCCCTACAAGACAACACAGTACAGAAGAACACAAGAGAATACAGAAGGGATCTGCTTTTGATGTTGATGTGCTGCGTGAGAAATGGAACCAGATAACAACGCCACCGATTCCGAGGTGTCAGGCGTTAAGCGATAAGCGACGCCGTGCAGCATCGCTGAGATTGGAGGAGCATGGGTTAGATTTGATGATTGATGGATTTGCCGCCATCAATGGTTCAAGGTTTTGCAGGGGAGAGAACGAGAGAGGGTGGAGGGCGACGTTTGATTGGGCTGTGAAACCTGATGTGTGTGTACGGGCAATTGAGGGCAAGTATGAGGGTGCGACCAAGGTTGGGAAAGCTCGGTCGAGCAAGCCTGGGAAATATGAAAAGGTCGAAAGGAAGCCATGAAAGAAGCAGTAGGAGGAATGGAAATATCCAAATTACTTGGACCAGATCCTCCGTTTAAGGTGTGTCCGTCTTGCGGGTCTACGTCCACGACGCCGTGGCAGAACCCATTGTTGTCGGTCTTTCGCGACATTGGGCGGTATAGGGGTGAGGTGTTCGGGGGTTCTGTCCTTTGCGAGAGGTGTGATGAGGCAAAGAGATGCGAGGTGTGTCTTGATACAGGATGGGAGACGGTCAAGGTGAGAGGCCGGAAAGGGGTAGAGGTAGAAGAGCGCGTCCGGCGGTGTGATTGTGCGAAAAAGGATCGCGTGGTTATGGGGTTGCCTGTTGAATATACAGAAGCCCTGATGGTGAACTTCACGGATTCGCCAGAGCGGAGGTCTGCTATTGATTCGGCACGGCGGTGGCTGGGTGGAGAGGTTGCCGACCTGTATATTCGTGGCGATGTGGGTGTTGGGAAAACACGGCTTCTCGCTTCGCTGCTGAATGAAATTAAATCTGGGTCCTCTGCGGCATTTGTCAGGGTGCCGGAATTATTAGACCGCATGAGGTTGTCGATGGGAAGCTCGCCGTCGGCAAGCACTGAGGAGGAATACTTACGGACTTATCGAGATGTTGCTGTGTTGGGGTTGGATGATGTCGGGGCAGATAAGGGGAGTGATTATGGACGTCGAACGTTGCAGATGTTGTATGAGTCTAGATTAGACCACCGAAAGCGAACCATCTGGACAAGCAATTTGAGTTTATCGCAACTGGAGGAGTTTTTTGGCGATGAGCGTTTGTGTTCCCGCATTGCCGGGAATGCTGATGTGGTAGTAATGGAAGGCGATGACGTGCGTGTTGGATAAGTTGACGAGACAAGGAAGGTAGTAGATAATGGAAAATGTGGAAAGAATAGAGCCTAAAAAATTATTGGAAGAAGTGCGAGCGTTCAGGTTGGAAAAGGGGATGACCTGGAGGAAGTTCGCTGGTCTTTGTGGTGTTAGCGAGGCTGGATTGTGGAAAGTCGCCCACGGGAAGGTTGAGGCGAGTGAGCTAACTGAATACAGAATTCGGAAGGCGATTAAGAATTTCGATACTGATATCCCTGTGGAACCATCGCCCTCAGGAAACAGTGGTGCTGATGAAAATGCAAAGCCATCAGTTGATGTCTTTGCTGGTGTGGCCGAGGTGATGAATGGGCAGTGACGCAGTGCTGTGGCCTAGGCATTCAAAGTTCGACCCGTCTGAGGCGTTTAATGCCAGGACTGTTGACCCAGCCACATCGCATGTTGGGGCGACAAAAATACGTCCGTCAGATAGGGAGAATGTTTTACAGATGTTTAAGGATGCTGGAGACCGAGGATTAACTGACCGAGAGGTTCAGGGGCTGTGCGCTGAATCGAGCCTACCTCGCTTGGAGAGTTTCCGAAAGCGTCGGTCTGATTTAAGTAGGGACGGAGAATTGGTACAAACCGAGCAGCGACGAAGCGGCCAAATAGTTTGGCGTTGGCGTCAATCACCTCTACTGGTTTGGGCGAACCAGAAACCCGGTCGGTTGTTTTAGGCACTCCATGACAAGGCTTGCGGCAAAGACTGATGCTAACGCCAAGGAAATAGACAAGGCGTTACTTGCACTTGGGGCGTCTGTAGCGAAGACAGATGGTGTTGGGGGTGGATTCCCAGATCGTGTTGTGGGGTTTAATGGCAAGAATTATTTGATTGAATATAAAGATGGCAGCAAACCTCCAAGCAAGCAGAGATTAAATGAACAACAGAGGAGATGGCACGATAAGTGGCAAGGGCAAGTGGTCGTGGTTCGGAATCCGAGAGAAGCCTTGGAGGTCGTGTTAGGGTTAAGGATTTTGAAGATGAAATCCGACCCTACGTGATTTATACATTCGGGTGCGCTGGTCGACATCTTGATGAATTGGCGGGGGAGGTAAAGCGGCTACGGGCGACAATTGTCGACATACGACTAGTCCCTGGAGCCGATCAGCAATGGGGGCGGCAGAATCTCCAGCGAACATTCGGCCCGAGGTATGTGTGGATTCGCGAGCTTGGGAGGATGGGTGGAAAAGACGCAGGGTTGGTTAATACCGAGAGGGGTGCTCGCCGCCTTGGTGCGATTTCTGCTGATGGGACTGCTGTCGTTCTGTTGTGTGATTGTAAAAAACTAGAAACCTGTCACCGGTTAGAGATTGCGGATCGTCTGCATAGCGAATGCGGGTGGGCTGTCCAGCATCTAGCCTCTCCCCGTCGTGGTGTACAACCTGAAATCGGACAGCTTTTCAGTGGAGGATAGGCCGGTTTTTCGTCAAGGATGACGACAGATGGCCTTGTTTGTATTATGGAAACAGTTACGGTTGTTGCTGATTTCTTTACGGTTATCTGTATGGCGCTGTGTTGGTCCGAGGTCAGGATAGACCGAAATGGGAGGAGGGCAATGGTGTTTTTTGTGTCTTTACTTCTGCTAAATATTATTGCGTTGATGCGCTAGATGGGAGTGGTGCTATGGTTAACAAGGTGATCTTGATTGGGAACCTCGGACATGATGCCGAGTTACGTCATACGGAGAACAACCAGTCGGTCGCTAATTTTAACATTGCGACTTCTGAGGGTTGGACAGATAAGGCTGGCGAGAAGCAGGAACGCACAGAATGGCACAAGATCGTCCTGTGGGGAAAAGGGGCAGAGGCTTTGGCCCAGTATCTCGTCAAGGGAAAGAAGGTGTATGTAGAAGGATCGCTCCAGACGAGAAAGTGGGAGGACAAGTCAGGGAACGAGCGAAAGATGACGGAGATCAAAGCAAGTCAGGTACGGCTGCTCGGTGGTGGTGGATTTGGAGAGGCTCAGGCAAACGGGGCAAAACCTCCAGGGCTAAATAATGACGATATACCTTTCTAGTGATGATTTTACGGTAGAGAAACCATCGCCGCCGCCGGAAGATGAGGAGTGCGAGTTGTGTGATGGTGCCGGAATGTTTCCGTATGTTGACCATTGCCCAGAATGTGGAGGGACTGGGAAGAAGCCAAAGACAGACAATAATGACTCAGAGCATTAAGGGGGTTGGGTTTCCGAAGCCGCTGCCGAAGCGCACCGAAAAACAGCGCAAGCGTCGTGCTGATGCAGCATGGGTTCGGCTGGTTCGCAAGGATGTAGTGATTCGGGACATGGGTTGTCGGTCGTGCCACGAAATGGGGTTGCCGTCTGATAATGGCGGTCTACCATTGCAGATGCACGAATTGGTGTATCGGAGCAAGACGCGCGGGTTGCCGATTGAGGAGCGCGTCAACACGAGAAACTGTATTCTGTTGTGCGAATTTTGCCATAGCGCCATTCATGCGAAAATGTTATCGGTCTTTGTAGAGGATGCCCGAAAGGGTGCTGACGGACAGTTGCGATTCAAGTTGTGGCAACGCAATGAAAGAGACGGGGCAGGTTTGCCAGGAGTGCGGAAAGAGGAAATCCCTATTTCGGATTAAGGGCAGACACAAAACCGACCGTTACCATAACCTCTGCTTTCAATGTCAGAGGGCCGTTAAGGATTCAATCCGAGATCCACACGATACGGAAAACACCAGATGGACAGAAGTGCGTGTTCGGAGAAAGGAATTACGAAAAAGGGGGATACGTGGGAGATGAGGTGAACCATATCAAGTCGCTAGTGCCTGATCCGGTGAATAGGCGCAAGCATACGCCACGCAATGTAGGGATGATTGTCGATGCTCTTCATGAGGTGGGGAGTGGTCGGTCGATTGTGATTGATGAAAAGAACGAGATATTGGCTGGTAATGCCACTATTGAGGCGGCTGGCGAGGCCGGTATTACCAAGGTGCGTGTGGTTGAGACAGACGGCAACGAAATTATTGCCGTTCGCAGGAAGGATTTAACAGAAGAGCAAAAGCGAAAGCTGGCAATGTATGACAATCGGGCTGCGGAGTTAGCGGAATGGGATGTTGAGCAGTTGGCGGTTGACGCCTCTGAGGATGTTGACCTGTCGTCGTTCTTCTATAAAGAAGAGCTTGATTCGCTTTTGCAACAGTCGGATGAACTAGTTGAGCCGTCGAAAGGATATACCACAAAGGTTGAGAGCCCGGTGTATAAGCCTGGGGCGAATAAGCCGTTGGTGTCGGAATTGTATGACACGGGTAAGTATCAAGAGCTTCAAGCGGCTATCTTGGAGAGTGAGTTAAGCGATAGGGACAAGGCGTTCTTGATTTGCGCTGCTCAGCGACATGTTGTGTTTAATTACTCTAAAATTGCTGACTTTTATGCCCATAGCGACAAGGTTGTTCAGGAGTTAATGGAAGCCTCGGCGTTAGTAATTATTGATTTTCATCAAGCGATAGAAAAGGGGTTCGTGAAGCTCCACAAGGAATTTCAAGAGCTAGCACATGACGACACAGAATGATTACTGCGTGTTCATTTTGTCGCATGGCAGACCGGACAAGGTTCTTACTTTTGCATCGTTAGAGAAACAGGGATACACGGGCAAGGTCGTTATTGTTATTGACGATGAGGATAGCCAGCGAGATAAGTATGTTGAAAATTTTTCCCATGTTGAGACATTTAACAAGGCGGAGGTGGCGAAAGATTTCGACTTGGCAGATAACTTCACGGGACAAGATGGGGTCGTCGTGTATGCTCGAAACGCCTGTTTTGCGATAGCCAAAAAACTTGGTTACGAATACTTCATTCAATTAGATGATGACTACCAAGCGTTCGAATATCGGGTGTATGAGGTAAACGTGACGCCAAAGAATATCCAGAACTTGGACAGGGTGTTCGGGAGTCTGTTTGCGTTTTATAAGTCGATCACGGCAAGCAGCATTGCGATAGCTCAGGGTGGGGACTTCATCGGTGGGATGGAGAACCGCACGGCGAAGAAACCGACACTGTTCAGAAAGTGCATGAACACGTTTTTCTGTTCCACCGACAGAGTGTTTAGGTTCGTTGGCAGGATCAATGAAGATGTGAACACGTATGCACACGGGGCAAGTACTGGGTTGCTTTTCTTCACTGTCCCTTTTTCTAGTGTGGTGCAGATGCAGACCCAGGCGTCAAGTGGTGGGTTGACGGAATTTTATCTTGATCATGGAACCTATGTGAAATCGTTTTACAGCGTTATGTTTCAGCCCTCGTCGGTCACAGTGAGGATGATGGGCGACTCACACAAACGATTACACCACTGGGTGAAGTGGGACAACACAGCGCCAAAGATACTCAGGGAGCAAGTAAAGAGGAAGTAAATTGGAGCGGATTGCAATACTTGGGAGTTCGTCAGAGCATGAGTGGTTCGGGCCGCCGGAATGCCATGAATGGAAGTTTCCGCTACGGTCGTGTCGGGTGTACGACGGCGACACCTTGATGGATATGGTGTTGGACTTGGGGTTCGGAGTTACGATTAAAGTGAGCGGTCGACTTGACGGCATCAATGCTCCAGAAGTGAGGGGAGTAGAGAAAGAGCAAGGCGTTGTGTCACGAGACTGGCTAAAGAATAGGATGTTGGATGCCGAGAATGTGGTTATTCTTACTCGGAAATCAGGAGATCGACAGCAGGGAAAATATGGACGGTGGCTGATTACCGTTGTGGCAGATGGGCACGACCTGAACGAAATGATGGTTCAGAACCAATTGGCGAGACGGGCCGAGTATAGCTAGATGGCGACGAGAGAAGGTCAGCGCGAGCAAGCGCAAGAAGCCAGGGAACGCTCTACCAGATTTCCGTGGGAGCGGCAGTTCGGAGAGAGCCGGAAGGCGTTTGAGGCGTTTACGGTCTATAGAGATATGGGAACGGCCCGCAGTCAGGAAAGAGTAGCGAGAGAGTTGGGTAAATCGGCTCAGTTAATGGCTCGCTGGTCTTCAAGGTGGGATTGGGTGGGCCGTGTGGCGGCATGGGTTGATGAGCAGGATCGACAGAACAGGGTGTCGCAGGTTGAGGCGGTCGAGAAAATGAATGAGCGTCATGCTAGTCTCGCCGCCGCGCTTACAGGTAAAGTGATCCAGAAGTTGCAAGCCATGAGCGCCAAGGATGTGGAAGCAATGACGCCGACGGCGATGGGGCGTCTGCTAGAGGTTGGTGTAAAGGTGGAGAGGCAAGCAAGAGGCGAGGCTGGTGAGATTGTGTCCGATAGGGTTGAGGAGGCGGATCGGTCGTTGGGCCACTTGACCACAGAAGAGCTTGAGGAGCTTGAGCGCATCCATGACAATGCCGTTCGCAGGGCGGAATCAGGTCAAGACTGAGCTTGCCGAAAGAAAACTGCACAAGTTCGTCCAACAGGTGTGGCCTGTTATTGAGCCAACGGCACCATTCGTAGACGGGTGGCACATAGGTGCGGTATGTGAGCATTTAGAGGCCGTGATCAATCGTGAAATCCGCAACCTTCTTATCCTGATTCCACCAAGACATACTAAAAGTTTAACGGCATCAGTGTGCTTAAATCCATGGGCATGGATTAAGTCGCCTGGGTTGCGGTTTATGTATGCAAGTTACTCGACGAATTTATCGACAGAACATGCCGTGCTGAGTCGCCGTGTTATTGATAGCGACTGGTATCAGGAGCGATGGGGGAGTGGATATCGACTGACCACGGATCAGAATGTAAAGACGAACTACGAGAACACTTATCGCGGGTATAGGATTTCGACATCAGTGGGAGGGACGGTCACGGGGCATGGGGCTGATTTCCTGGGTCTTGATGACCCGCATAATTTGAATGAGACGCATTCGGAAGTGTCGCGTATTAGGGTGCATGAGTTCTATCGCAGGGTGTGGCATAGCCGGTTGAATGATCCGAAAACAGGTTGTCGGTTCTGTATTATGCAGCGAGGGCATCAGGACGATTTGGCGGGACGGATGATTGAGGATTTCGGATACGAAGTGTTAATGCTTCCGTCTGAATATGATCCGAAGCGGTCGATGGTGACGTCTATTGGATTTGAAGACCCACGCACCGAAGAGGGTGAACTGATTTGCGAGAACCGCCACGGGCGGGAGGAAGTGGAGGAAGACAAAGGAATAAAGGGCAGAGATTTTGAAACACAGTATAACCAGAACCCGCAGCCTGAAGAGGGGTTAATGTTCAAGCGAGCGTGGTTCAAGGTTGTGGATGTGCTTCCAGTGAAGGGGCGTGTCGCGACGGCTCGTTTCTGGGATTGCGCGGCGACCGAGGCTAAGCCTGGGAAAGACCCAGATTACACAGTCGGCACCAAGTTGTCGAAGTTTGAGGATGGCACGTTCTACGTGGAGGACATTGTGCGGGGCAGATGGTCGCCGAATGTAGTTGACGAAACGATTGTTAGGACTGCCCAGCTTGACGGGCAGAAGGTTAAAATACGAGAAGAGCAAGAGCCTGGAGCAAGCGGCAAGAGCATGATTGCCATTCATATGCGAATGCTGGCCGGATATGACTATGCGGGAAAAGTGCCATCGGGAGCGAAAACGACACGATGGAGGCCGCTGGCAGTTCAAGCGGAGGCTGGTAATGTTTCGATATTGCGAGGGGAGTGGAACCAATCATGGCTGCAAGAGATCACGACGGTTCCTGAATCGAAACATGATGACCAGGCTGATTCCGTGGCGGGGGCGTTTGAAGAGGTTGTGTTTGGCAGAAGGAAGGCTCGCTTGGCAGCGGTTAAAGAGGGGGGATGGTGACAACGACATTGGCTGCTGGCTATCAGGTCGATACCTGCGCTACGTGCCAGAAGCCACTATTCGTCCTTGATGAGCAGAAAGTCACTGCGCCGAACCAGAGGTGGGTGTATGTGTGGTTCGTGGTTGCGACGGCATCCTGTGGCACTGATGGGTGTGTCCCGTATGTGTTGCATAGGGCATCTAAGGATGATGAGGTTGTCGAGCCTGTCATAGTGGCACACGCCGAAAAGCAATTGTCGCTGTTTGGGGGTTACAATGATGTGCAAGCGGTGCGAGAAACGTGAGGCGGTGGTTGGTCACCGCATGGGCTGGTGCCAATCTTGTGAGGATTGGAGAGTCAAGCAACTTTCCGAGTTCAGTCCGAGGCTTCCAGCGGATTAGATTGCGTAATTGTAGCAGTGGGATCGTATAAATATTAACATTTTATGAGAGGCGAACTATGCCTGTGAACTCTCCTCGTTCGGAATATATAACAGCGCTTGCTAGGTGGCAGCGTTGCCGTGATTGTTTTGAGGGGAGCGATGCGGTGAAAGCTCGCGGCACTGAATATCTGCCATCTGTTGCGAGCGATTATGACAATTACATCGGCAGGGCTGAGTTTTATAATGCGACCGCCAGAACAGTGATGGGGTTGTTGGGGTGTGTGTTTCGGTCGCCGCCGAGTGTGATCTTTCCGTCAACGCTAGAGTCTGACCTGCGTGATGTGACGTTGACGGCAAAGCCGATTCGTGCCTTTGCCATGACTGGGTTTCAGGAGGTGTTATTGCTGGGCCGGTTTGGTGTTCAGGTAGAGATGACTGACGAGCCACCGCCAGGGATGGCTGCGCCACGACCGTATTGGATTCCTCGACGAGCAGAGGATATCTTGAGTTGGAGAACGACCGTCCTTGGAGGGCAAGAGCGGTTGTCGCGTGTTGTGTTGTCTGAGTCAGTGGAAGAGGTCGACCCGCTTGATCCGTGGGTGCCGATCTTGGTGCCACAGGTGCGGGTGTTGGAATTGGTTGATGCGGAAACGGCTTCTCCGCATTACGAGATCCATAGGTTCAGGCAGCGTAAGCGCGATGCGGAGATTCAGTCGCAGGATTGGGTGGAATTTGGTGAGCCTGTTGTGCCGTTAAGAAAAGGCGAGCCACTGGATTATATTCCGTTTCAGTTTTTCGGGCCAAGTGCGTTGACGCCGGGAGTTGAGAAGCCGCCGCTGTTGGATTTGGTCGAGGTGAACCTATCGCATTACAGGACAAGCGCCGACCATGAGCATGGAGCGCACCTTACGTCCTTGCCGACGCCGTGGGTATCTGGTGTGGAGTTGGATGGAGAGTTGCCGATTGGTAGCTCTCGGGCGTGGGTATTGCCAGAGCCGAATGCCAGAGCAGGGATGTTGGAGTATACGGGCGATGGGCTTGGGTCGATTGAGCGGTTGAGTGCGGCCAAGCAGGAGCGAATGGCGGCGTTAGGCGCAAGGATTATCGAGCAACAGAAGAAGGCCGTGGAAAGTGCGGAATCGCTGCGGATTCGTTCGTCTGCTGAATACTCGGTGCTGTCAACGATGACATCAACATTCGATCAAGGATTGATGCAGGTAATGCGGTGGCATGCGTGGTGGGCTGGTCTGGATGATGTGGGGGAGGATGTGTCGTTTGCGCTGAACAAGGATTTCTTTGACACCCGTCTGGATTCTAAAGAGGCCCAGGTGCTGGTCGCGGCGTGGCAAGCTGGCGCATTATCGCACGACACCCTGTTCTGGAATTTACAGCAGGGCGAGTGGATTGAACCGGGGCGCACATTGCCAGAGGAACAGCAGTTAATCAATGTGGGGGCTGATGACCCTGGGAGAGACACAGAGGAGGACTAGGCATGAGATGGTTTGAAATTGGCATGAAGCTGTTTCCGTTTATCGTTGAGGCGGTGAGTTGGGTTGAAAAGTTTGTAAAGGCGAAAGGGAAATATAAGCAAGACGCTGCTGTGTATATGGTGAAGGCGACGTTGGGGTTGGTCGAGACCGGTGCCGGGAAGGACTTACTCGATGATGAGGATGTTGAAAAGGCAACGAGAGAGGTGATTGATGCCATCGTTGCGTTGAATAATTTAGTGACGAAAAAGAACAATGAATAAACCTGCGGCATGGGTGCGCTGTCCTGCGTGTGAGGATTTCTGGTGCACGATTCACAAGCGGCATGTGTATGATTGTGAATGTTCCCCGCTAGAGGAGTGGACCGAAGATCCATACGGGCGTGGTTGAGGAGATGAATGCCGTTCACGGATTTATGGGACGATTGGAAAGGTGTCCAGGGTGTTGCTGATGCCAAGGTCACGGCTCTAGAGGCTGGGTTTGTTAATGTTGTTGGGAAGGTTGGAGGGGCCGAGCTTCGCACTGGTGTAGAAGGTGCGATTAAGCAGGGGA
>Ga0208182_1000790_pt1 | contig 17941 bp, 18 predicted proteins | sample MalvireepMed_906_FD_184248 | JGI IMG/M metagenome (GOLD analysis project Ga0208182, IMG submission 184248) | Marine viral communities from the Global Malaspina Expedition - Malaspina viral metaG DeepMed_906 (SPAdes) (version 2) | ecosystem: Environmental > Aquatic > Marine > Oceanic | place...
GGATAATTAAACCACCTGGCCCATCTGGAAGATTGGCAGGTACATACCAATGATCAGGCCACCAACCAGTACACCCAGAACAGCCATGATCATTGGCTCCATCAGTGCCGTCAGGTTGTCGACCATGTCATCCACCACCGACTCGTAATGGGTAGCCACTTTCTCGAGCATTTCGTCGAGGTTACCGGACTCTTCACCAATGGAAGTCAACTGCACTGCCATCACAGGGAAAACCCCCGCCATTTTCATGGAGGCCTGTAGCTGAGTGCCGCTGGACACATCGTCCCGTATTTTCAGAACGGCATCCCTGTAGACCGCATTACCGGTAGCCCCTGCTACCGATTCCAGGGCATCAACCAGTGGCACACCAGATGCAAAGGTTGTGGATAGAACCCGGCCGAATTTGGCAACGGCGGATTTGTCCAGAATTTCCCCGATAATCGGAAGCTTGAGCACGTACTTGTCAACGACGTCAGAAAACGCTAAAGATCGCTTCTTTGCTTCTTTGAACAGAAATACGAATCCGACAATACCTAGAAGCACTATAAACCACCACTGTTGCATCCACTCCGATATGTTGACAATGAATTGAGTGAAGACAGGTAGCTCGGCACCAAAGCTGGTAAAAAGCTCCTCGAACTGAGGGACCACCTTAACCAAAAGGATCGCGGTAACGATGATTGCTACAACGATAACCGCAATCGGGTAGGTCATCGCCTTTTTGACTTTCTTCTTGAGGGTTTCCGTCTTCTCAAGATACATCGCAATCCGGTCAAGCATTTGTTCCAGAGCACCGGCTTTTTCACCGGAATCCACCAGGTTGCAGTAGAGATTGTCAAAATGCTTTGGGTGGCGGCGCAGGGCATTGGCAAAGCTGGTGCCGGAGGCCACATCGTTTCTGACCGCTGAGATCAGCTCCCGAAGCCCCTGATTTTCAAGACCGTCTGTAACAATATCAAAGCTCTGCACCAGTGGCACACCCGCTTTCATCATCGTTGCCATCTGGCGCGTAAACATGGCGATGTCAAAAGGAGTGACTTTTTTACTGCCACCGAACAAGGGTTTGGGTTTCTTTTTGACCTTGTCCGGTTGAATGCCCTGTTTGCGCAGCTGGGCTTTCACCAGCGCAAGGTTGGTACCGGTTAGCTCCCCCTTGGACTTGTTGCCCTTGCGGTCCTTACCTTCCCACACGAATGCCTGAAGTTTCTGAGCTTTTTCTGCCATGCTTAATCCTTCGTCACGCGGTTGGCTTCCTCCAGGCTGGTCACACCCTCTATCACCTTGATAAGGGCAGACTGCCTGAGATTGCGGAAGCCTTCTGCCTGCGCCTGCTTTGCAATTTTAATGGAGCTGGCCTCTTCCATAATCATGCTGGCCAGTTCCTCTGTAATCTTGACCACCTCGTATATTCCGACGCGGCCTTTATATCCATTAGTGCATTTATCACAGCCTTTGGGGCGGTACAACGTGAACCCTGTATCAATTTGTTCTTGTGTGAACCCTTCCTTCAAAAGCACCTCTTTCGGAATATCCATAGGCTGCTTGCAGGATTTGCACAGCCGCCGGCCAAGCCGCTGTGCAATGATCAGGCTCACCGACGTTGCAATGTTGAACGCAGGTACCCCCATGTTCATCATCCGTGTCAGGGTTTCAGCGGCGCTGTTGGTGTGCAGGGTAGACAGAACGAGGTGGCCTGTTTGCGCAGCCTTGATGGCGATGTTGGCTGTTTCCAGATCCCGAATCTCACCCACCATGATGATGTCGGGATCCTGACGCAGGAAAGCCCTCAGTGCTTCTGCAAACCCGAGGCCGACCCGGGTGTTGACGTTGACCTGGTTAATGCCCTCAAGGTTGATCTCTGCAGGATCCTCGGCTGTGGAAATATTCCGCTCAGGCGTGTTCAGAATATTAAGGCCGGTATACAACGACACCGTCTTGCCGGAACCGGTCGGGCCCGTCACCAGAATCATGCCCTGGGGCTGATCCAAAGCATCCATATAGAGCTCTTTCTGGTCTTCCTCATAACCAAGAACGTCGATTCCCAGCTTTGCCTGGCTTGGGTCCAGAATACGGAGAACAATTTTCTCACCCCAAAGCGTGGGGAGAGTGTTCACGCGAAAGTCGATGGCTTTGGTTTTGGATAGCTTCATCTTGATGCGGCCGTCCTGCGGCACCCGGCGCTCGGAAATATCCAATTGCGCCATGATCTTCACACGCGCTGAAATCTTCGGGGCCAGTTTAATCGAGGGCCGGGACACTTCCTTCAAAATGCCATCAGTGCGGTAGCGAACCCTGTAGGTTTTCTCATAAGGCTCGAAGTGAACGTCGGAAGCGCCGCCACGAATGGCGTCCAGCAGCATTTTATTCACATACTTTACGATGGGGGCATCGTCTACATCCGTTGCCGCAACAACAGCATCATCTTCCTGCTCGCCACCCTCGGTTTCGACGCCTTCAAGATCGGCGTCGCCAAGATCGCCCATAGTGCTGTCTTGGGATTCCAGATACTTCTCAATGGCGGCCCTAAGCTTGGCGTCGTCCACCAATATGGCGTCTGTACTCAAGCCCGTATTGAATTTTATTTCATCCAGGGCCTGAAGGTTGGTTGGGTCCGATACGGCGATAAACAGCCGGTTGCCCCGTTTGTAGAGCGGAAGGGCGTTGTGCTTCCTGATCAGCTTCTCGTCAACCACCTTCTCCGGCATCATTTCTGGTAAAAATGAACTAAGGTCCAGAACCGAAACGCCAAACTCCATGGCAGCTGAAAACGCAAGCCCCCCGCTGTCTGCAAGACCATTCTGTACCAGATAGGTTATCAGCGGGATTTTGTTCTGCGAGGCTTGAATAAAAGATTCCTTGGCAACGGCTTCATCAAGGAGCCCATCATCCACGAATCGCCTGGCCAAGCCTGTCAGAGTTACATTGGAATTGTTGGTAGCCATAGAGAAGTTAAGTATGTCGCCTAAGTTGCTGAAAATTTGTCAGGTGTTGAACAAACAGAGTTTAGATGGATGGGGTGGGTTTGGAAAGTAGGTTTCAGGGTGCGAAGAATAATGCGGTGGTGCCAAGATCTTCAGCAGGTTGCTCAAGAGCGTTACATCAAGGTGACAAAATCTGTCACTTGATGACGAATGCTGGCACTTGGTGGGGAACCTTTATGCCCCCTCCAGATCCGGCAACATGTTTTACAGCACTGAATAAAAAGGACAAATATATAGAAATTCTGGTTTTGGCATGAGGGATGCATTCAAACAGTCAGACTGTCCCTCTACCCCGGGGCGTCACTGACGAACGTTTGGAGACTTACACATGAAAAGAGTTCAACAGGGTTTTACTTTGATCGAACTGATGATCGTTGTTGCGATCATCGGTATCTTGGCCGCGGTAGCGATTCCGCAGTATCAGGATTACACCATTCGCACCCAGGTTACTGAAGGCCTGAACCTGGCTGCAGAAGCGAAATCATCCATCGGCGACTTCTATTCCGCTCGTGGACGTCTCCCGGATAACAACGCATCTGCTGGTTTGGCGCAAGCCGCTAGTATCACTGGCAACTATGTAACAAACGTTGCTGTAAACAACTCCGGTGTGGTTTCGGTTACTTACGGCAACCGTGCGAACGCCAAAATTACCGCTTCCGGTGGTAACGTTCTTTCCCTCATACCTCACCGCAATGCTGCCGGTTCGATCGTTTGGGTTTGTGGTCGAGCTTCAGCGCCCACTGGTGCATCTGCTCCGGGCTCCACTACTCCGGCTACTGATATCGATCCGCGCTACCTGCCAACAGATTGCCGTCAGTGATACGTCATCATTGACCTGATCTGGAAGCCAAGCCGCCCCTTTGGGGCGGCTTTTTTGTGCGCCCGGCACGGGCGCACTCCTGGAGGTGAAAGTCCTCCCGAGAGCTGGCCACAGCGAACGAAGTGAAGCGCAACTGCGGAAGGGTGACCGACCGTGGGGAGGAAGCGTGGAGCGTAAACCGTGAGTCGATGAACAAGAATCGGATACGAGGCACTGCCAAGCAGGGCGAGCGGGCAAGAAGCCGCGAAGCTCTTGTGGCCAAGGCGAGGTGGTGTATATCCGGCGGTTGTGCGGTGAAGGAGTGTGTTCTTACCCGGGGAGATCTCGCCTCACGCCTGAAAGGGCGACGTGGCAACACGGAGCGAGAAGTCAGCAGAGGCCATAGTAGTCTGACTCAGGGCGAAGGGCCGAACGAGAAGGAGCGTCAGACGCCTTGTCGATGAGCACTGTAACGCATCAGATGCCCGCGCCAGCGGGGCGGGTCGCGGAACGGGAAGGTGAAGCCTTGCCGGAAGTGGCCAGCGATGAAACAGGACTCCCGCGACGAGAACCGGAGGGCGCAGGGCGAAGCCTGCTGGAACAGGCCTTCGCACGAGAGAATATGCAGCGGGCATGGAAGCGCGTGAAGGCCAACAAGGGAGCGGCGGGTATCGACGGTCTGGACATTGCCCAGACAGCCGAGCACCTGCAATGGGCCTGGCCGGATCTCCGGCAACAACTGCTGGAAGGTCATTATCGGCCACAGCCTGTCCGTCGGGTAGGCATCCCGAAACCGGACGGCAGTGAACGGGAATTGGGTATCCCCACCGTCACCGACCGTCTGGTCCAACAGGCACTGCTACAAGTACTGCAACCCCTGATTGATCCCACCTTCAGCGAGCACAGCCATGGCTTCCGCCCGGGCCGACGGGCCCAGGATGCGGTTCTGGCTGCGCAACGCTACGCCCAGCAGGGCTGTCATATCGTGGTGGACGTTGACCTGTCGACGTTCTTTGATCGGGTCAACCACGACATCCTGATCGACCGGCTGAGGAAGCGCGTGAACGACGCCGGAGTCATCCGGCTGGTTCGGGCGTATCTGAACGCGGGCATTATGGATAACGGCGTGGTCATTCGGCGCGTAGACGGGACGCCGCAAGGCGGCCCGCTCTCGCCGCTGTTAGCCAATGTACTGCTGGACGAGGTGGATCAGGCACTGGAGCGCCGAGGCCATCGCTTCGCCCGTTACGCCGACGACTGCAACGTCTACGTGCGTAGCCAGAAAGCCGGCGAGCGGGTGATGGCGTTGCTGAGACGCTGCTACGACAAACTGCGATTGGGGGTGAACGAATCCAAGAGCGCAGTGACCCGCGTGTTCGGCCGCCGGTTCCTTGGTTATGCCTTATGGCAGACGAGGGAGGGTGAGGTAAGGCGCGGACTGTCTGGCAAAGCGTTGCAGGCGTTCAAGCGGAGGGTCAGGCAACTGACCCGACGTAACGGAGGTCGCAGTATTGAACAGGTGGTAGAGCAACTCCGCAGCTACCTGCTGGGATGGAAAGGGTACTTCCGGCTGGCGCAAACGCCACGCATCTGGCGATCGCTGGATGAGTGGATACGTCGTCGCTTGAGAGCCCTTCACCTTAAGCAGTGGCGACGGGGTAAGACGACTTACCGGGAGCTGCTGCGCCTTGGCGCGAGCCCCTGGGTCGCGGAATCGGTGGCGGCCCTGAGTCGCCGCTGGTGGCATAATAGCCGGTCTGCCGTCCATAATGTGCTGACGGTTGCCTACTTCGATCGGTTGGGTGTGCCGCGACTCTCGTGATACCTCAACTTCTCGAACCGCCCGGTGCGGACCCGCTTGCCGGGTGGTGTGGGAGGGGCGGAGCCGGATGGCTCCCCCCTATCCCGATATATACGTACGACATATAATGGGCGCTCTCCAAGGAGTCAATGTGAAATCAATGCTCTCGTATCGTTCGAAAGCCTTTTTCGTGACGCTGACTGTCATGGCGGTTACGTTCCTGGCGTTCTGGCCCGGTGTTTATGGCCCGTTCGTCTTCGACGATTTCCACAATATCGTCGAGAACGACGCCCTTCGTCTAGAGTCGCTGGCTCCCCATGAGATTTGGGATGCTATAACCTCCACCAGTGCTGGCCCGCTTGGTCGCCCAATCTCGCTCCTTACTTTTGCACTTAATTTCTACTTTGGTGGCGACAGCGTCTTCTCGTTCAAGCTTACCAATATTTTAATACACGCTTTGAATGGCCTGCTGGTCTTTTTCCTGGCTTACAGGCTGATTCGGCTCTATGTTCCCGAGCGGTCTGAAAACAGTATTATTCTGGCAGCTATGCTGGTTGCCCTTGCCTGGGTGTTACATCCGCTAAACCTGACTAATGTGCTTTACGTTGTCCAACGAATGAACTCTCTGGCCGGTCTGTTTACCTTGGCAGCTCTGCTTTGCTATGTCGACGGTCGGGAGAAGATGCTGAAGGCGCAGAGTGTCGGTAAAGGGCTCTCTATTGTTGCAGCCGGATTTCTTGTTTTTATGCCATTGGCCGCTCTCAGCAAGGAGAACGGCTTGTTGTTTGTGGGGTTTGCAGCGGTTATTGAGCTGGCCTTTTTTCGCTTTCAATCAGCACGGTTCGTTCTTTTGGTGCGTGGTTGGTATGCACTGCTGGGATTGACGTTTCTGTTTATCCTTTTGGGCTTCTTTTTCGATTGGCACCGTTACAGCTATGCCTCAATTACTAGCAGTAATGCCTACGCGCTCAGGGATTTTGACCTTGATGAACGGCTGATGACCCAGGCCCGCGCCCTTTGGTTCTACTTGTCCCAGATCGTTGTTCCCAATATTACAAGCCTTACGCTATTTCATGATGGTTTTGGTATTTCCCGTTCTTTAACGTCTCCGATTACAACGCTCTATTCGGTGGCGGCCTGGGGGTTGGTGGTCACTTTTGCACTGTACTGTGTGTTGAGCAACAGAGTACTGGGGTATTTTGGTGTGCTCTGGTTCCTGGTTGGGCACTCGATGGAGTCCTCGATTTTCTCTCTGGAGCTCATCCATGAGCATCGGAACTATATGCCCATGTTTGGCATTCTGTTAAGTGTGGCCTTGCTGGTTATGAAAGCGGGCTCTTACCAAAAGCTGGGTGTGGTCTTTTGTGTGCTTCTTACTACGCTGTTTTTTCTAGGCAGCCATACAAGAAGCTACTCTTGGGGATCTTGGGGGGAGCTGGTTCATAGCGAGGTGAAGAGGGCGCCAGATTCCTCTCGCAGTCACTACCAGTTGGCGCGCTGGTACTTTTCGCGGGTTGAAGCGATGGAGTTGGGGCAGAGCTCAGAAGAGTTTAAGGCTGCAGAGGAGCATTTTCTTCAAAGTATCACCCATAACCGCACGGATATTACAGGTGGTTTGGCGATTATTCGCCTCTATGACTTGGTGGGGGAGCCGCCTCCTGAATCGGTGACTAGAGAGCTTACGGAGAGAATGCGCACAGAAGTCATGACGGCTGATAACTCTAATAAAATGATGGACTATCTGTTCTGTCAGATGGATGGCGACTGTTCCCGCGAGGGCGAACTGAGCAATCAATTTATTACTGCGATACTGTCTAACCCCCATTTGATTGACCGACAGAAAGAGTTGTTTACCAAGACTTCGGCAGCCTATACCCTCTCAATGGGGTTGGTCCAACCGTATCTCTACTACATGGCGGAGTATTTTCGCGTTGCCGAACCCGGTGATCGAGAAAGTTGGCACGCGTTTCTGACTATACTTCGTAAAACAGATGGGCGAGAGAAAGATCTTGAGCGCTGGTCCCGTGAATATGAGCAGCGATTTGGTGAGCGATTCGATCCCAAGATGGCAACCAGACAGGAAGCTGAAAAATGAGTGACGGCGTTTCAGTGGTGATACCCGCGAAAAATGAGGGAGGGCCACTAAAAGAACTGCTCCCGAGAATCAAATGCCTCCCGGAAGTTCATGAAATTGTAGTGGTTGATGACGGATCAACAGATGACACCGCTAAAGTCTGTGAAGAGGCAGGGGTTCGTGTTGTACGACATCATTACTCCAAGGGTAATGGTGCTGCCATCAAGAGTGGAGCTCGCGCTGCGACAGGGGATGTGCTGGTATTTATGGATGCGGACGGGCAACATGATGCAGCTGATATCCCTAGATTGTTGGCAAAGCTCAATGAGGGATACGATTTGGTTGTAGGTGCTCGTGGCAAGGGCTCCCAGGCAAATTTTGGTCGAGGTATAGCGAACGGGTTCTATAATCGCCTCGCAAGCTACATGACTGGCAACAGTGTCTCCGATCTCACCTCTGGTTTTCGTGCTGTCTTTAAGAGTAAGTTCCTGCAGTTCTTATATCTTTTGCCGAACGGATTTTCTTACCCCACTACGAGCACGATGGCGTTCTTCAGGGCGGGATATTCTGTTACTTTTGTTCCCATTGAAGCGGCCAAGCGGGATGGAAAAAGCCATATCAGGCCTATTCAGGATGGGCTGCGCTTTCTTCTTATTATCTTCAAGATCGGAACGCTTTATTCGCCGTTGAAGCTCTTTGTTCCGATGGCGTTTGCGTTGTTTGTTCTGGGGTTGGGCTACTATGGTTACACGTTCACGATGGACGGACGGTTTACCAACATGAGTGCGCTGCTGCTAACAACGTCGCTTACGATCTTTCTGGTCGGTCTGGTTTCTGAGCAGATTACAGCGCTCATGTATCGCGATACTGATCAGGGAAGTGATTAGTGGTGCCGTCCAAACCCATGCGAGCTAAAGTACTTGTGCTCGCGTCCACCTATCCTCGTTGGGAAAACGATCACGAACCCGGATTCGTACACGAATTGTCGAAGCGCCTTGCGGGCAACTTTGAGGTTTCCGTTCTCTCTCCCCACGCGCCAGGATCGGCTGTGAAACAGAGTCTTGAGGGGGTTCAGGTTTATCGTTTCAGATATGCGCCGGCTAGGCTTGAAACACTGGTCAACGATGGCGGTATCGTTACCAACCTTAAAAAAAGTCGTTGGAAATGGCTTTTACTACCATTCTTCTTCGCTGCTCTTTGCTGGTCAGTATTTACATTAATCAGACAAATCAGGCCGGATGTGATTCATGCACACTGGCTGATTCCACAAGGAAGTGCGCTGTTCTTTTTGCGGTGTCTTGGGGTCCGTGTGCCACCTTATGTTGTTACGTCCCATGGGGCGGATCTTTTTGCTCTTCGGTCGAAGCCTCTGAATTGGCTGAAGAGGCAAGTCGCAAAACACGCAGCGACAGTTACAGTGGTAAGCCGCGTAATGTTAGAAGAGCTTGTAGCCTTGGGCGTGCCTCGAAGGAAAATAGTCGTTCGATCAATGGGTGTCGATCTCACAGGGAAGTTTATACCTGGTGACTTTAAAGAAAGAGTTGAGCGACAGCAGATATTATTCGTAGGGCGGATGGTAGAAAAAAAAGGTGCACGATACCTGATTGAGGCAATTCCGCAAATTGCGCAGGAGTTTCCGGCTGTAGGGTTGCGAGTGGTTGGACATGGACCAGAGCGTCGTGTATTGGAAAAGTTAGTAGCTAGCCTCGGTATTGAGAACCACGTAGAGTTCAGTGGCGCCAAGTCCCAAGAGCAGATTGCGGACTTGGCTAGAGAGTCAAGTGTTTTTGTTGCTCCCTTTATTGAAACAGATAGTGGAGACCAGGAAGGGCTTGGCTTGGTGTTAGTCGAAGCTTTGGGATGCGGGTGCCCCGCTGTTGTTACGGATCTCCCCGCCGTGAAAGATGTTATCGAGGCATCTGAGGGGATTTGCGTGGTGCGGCAGCGCTCCAGTGAAGAGCTCGCTACGGCTATTATTTACGTGCTCAAAGAAATTGATCGATATCGGCAAGATGTACGTTTAACGCGCCAGAAATTGGTTGCTAAATTCGATTGGGCGTCTGTGGGCGATGCCTACGGAACAATTTTGTCGGACATTGCTCGTTTCCCGGTTAAAGACTCCACTTGAGTATGTCACGAATTATCTGGCGCACTCTTGCTTGCCAAGTCAGGTTGTGTATTTCTTTGGTTATGGCCACAACTTTCGCTCTAATTCGTTCGGGCTGATGCGCTAGTTCCTCAAGGAAGTGAGGCATTTGCTCAAGGCTGCGTACCCAGCCAAGGTTGTGTAAATCCACAATTCGAGCGGCTTCTGTCCCCGGCGTCGCGATTACAGGAGTTCTATGGCTTATGGTTTCGAATAGCTTTACAGGAACTGCAAAATCAAGGTAATTCGTTGTATTGCGTATAATTGCGTGCACGTCCGATGCGGCGTAAAGCTTGTCGAGGCCAGCTCCTGAGGTGTGAACAATATTCACACGTTCATTTATAAGATCGTCGTATCTCGAACGGTATTTGATCCACTCAGGCTCTCTACAGCAAATCGTCAGTTCAGTGGATGGGCTTTGATTTGCGGATATTAGCAATGGGGTGAGGTCGTACGTAGGCGGTTCTACACCGCCAACGTAGAGAATCCTGAGCCTACCACTTATCGGTTGATTGTCCTCGGTATCGCTACATGTCTTTATATCTGCGCCAGGTGGGAGTGCCTTTAACTCCATCTTTCCACGAGATATGGGGAGAGATTTTTCCATTCTCATCGAAGGCAGGTATAACGTATTGATGTATTTGGTGTGGTAATACCAGTCGAACCAGTATAAAGGAACTGTGATCATGCGGCCCCACAGGGGTAGCATCGAGTGGTACGATTCATCACGCCAGAATACGTCTCGATAGAACATGGCGACGTGAATGCCATTGTGGTTACAAAAGGCAAGGAATCTATGATCAAGGAAAGGGTGTAATGGAAGGCGATGCTCTTCCGTCATCGCGAACGGAATGGTGCGATTTTCTGAGTAAACGAAGTTGAATTGTTTGCCGTTACGAATGTCATGCTTTATTCGCTTGATTGCTTTTTTACGTTCAGACCGATTGCCGACGACAGTCTCAACATTAATTCCAAGCTCACGAAAAGCAGTCAGGATCTTGAACGGGCGCACTTGGCTTCCCGTTAAGCCATTTGAAGTAATGGGGCCGGGGTGGTGAAATACGACGTTGAGATCTGTGTAGGATTGCCGCTCGTTCATGATCGACTTTCGTTGGTGTGTTGAGAGTGGAATGGTAATCGGAATTCTGGTGCGGTTCCAATATCTGCGAATCAATAAATGGTTGACTAGGAGCAATAATGAAAAAACGATTCGCCCTAATCGGGGCAGCTGGATACGTGGCGCCGCGTCATATGAAAGCCATTCGGGATACGGGAAATGGCCTGATTGCTGCCCTGGATAAGAGTGATTCAGTCGGCATTATAGATAGCTTTTTTCCCGCGGCGCATTTCTTTACTGAATTTGAACGTTTTGATCGGCATATCGACAAGTTGCGCAGAACGGTTTACGAAAACCCTATTGACTATGTATCCATCTGTTCTCCGAACTATCTGCACGACTCACACATCCGATTTGCCATGCGCTCCGGAGCAGACGCAATCTGTGAGAAACCACTGGTGCTTAACCCTTGGAATATAGACGGTCTTCAGGAAATCGAAAAGGATACCGGAAAAAGAGTTCACACCATCCTGCAGCTGCGGCTACACCCAGCGATAATTGCTTTGAAGGAAAAAGTAGAAAAAGAGAACCGATCCACCAAGCATGACGTTGACTTAACATACGTCACAGCGAGAGGCAATTGGTATTTACAGTCCTGGAAGGGGGATCTGAAAAAGTCCGGCGGTATTGCCACCAACATCGGTGTTCACTTCTACGACATGCTGCAATTCATATTTGGGGAGCTTCAGGAAAACATAGTCCATCACAACAGTGAGACGACCGCTGGAGGCTATCTAGAATATGAAAAGGCGCGAGTCCGTTGGTTTTTGTCGGTAGACGAAGAAAATGTCCCTAGTGAGGCCAGTGCACAGGGCCAGCGTACCTATCGGTCTATTAAAGTTGATGGAAGGGAAGTCGAGTTTTCTGGCGGTTTTACAGATCTTCACACCAGAAGTTATGAGGAAATTCTCGCTGGTCGTGGTTTTGGATTGGAGGAAAACCGTGTTGCTATTGAAACTGTTGCCGATATCCGCAATGCCTCGCCAATTGGTCCGACCGGCGATTATCATCCGTTCCTGAAGTTTTAAAGGCTTACTTGGGAGATCGAAATGCCTGTAACCATTCACCCAAGCGCTATTGTTGATGACGGCGCAGAAGTTGGGGAGGGGTCCCGGATTTGGCACTTTGTCCATATCTGCAGTGGGGCCAGGATTGGTCGTAACGTTTCACTTGGCCAAGGTGTATTCGTTGGCAACAAGGTCACTATTGGTGATGACTGCAAAATCCAGAACAATGTCTCTGTATACGACAATGTCCATCTTGAAGATGGCGTTTTTTGCGGCCCCAGCATGGTTTTCACCAACGTCTATAATCCCCGGGCTCTGATCGACCGGAAAGACCAGTACCGACATACTCGAGTTAAAGTTGGGGCAACCCTTGGGGCAAACTGCACGGTTGTCTGTGGTATAACGATAGGATGTTACGCATTTGTAGGGGCTGGTGCCGTTGTGACGCAGCCAGTGCCAGACTATGCGTTAGTTGTGGGGGTTCCGGCTCGCCAAATCGGGTGGATGAGCGAATTCGGTGATCAGTTGGAGCTTCCGCTGACAGGTTCCGGGCAAGCAACATGCCCAAGTACTGGTGATGTGTATTGGCTCAAGGGCAACCAACTTACACGAGAGGTCCGGCAGAGTGACGCGAGATAGCAAGCCGTCGATATCCTTCATTGATCTCGCTGCACAACAGCGCAGGATACGGGCTCAAATTGACGCCAACATTAACAAAGTGCTTGATCACGGAAAGTATATTCTGGGTCCGGAAGTTGAGGAGCTTGAGGCGCGGTTGGCGGAATATACTGGCTCCCGGCATTGCATCACAGTGGCAAACGGCACCGATGCCTTGCAGATCGCTCAGATGGCGCTTGGAGTCGGGTATGGTGACGAAGTCATTGTGCCTGGATTCAGCTATATCGCGACAGTTGAAACCATAGCTTTGCTTGGAGCGAAACCAGTCTATGTGGATATTGATCCGCGCACATACAATCTTGACCACTCGCTGCTTGAGGCTGCGATCACTCCTCGCACCAGAGCGATTATACCTGTTTCTCTTTACGGGCAGTGTGCAGACTTTGACTTAATTAATGGCATTGCCCAAAAATACGATATTCCCGTAATAGAGGATGGCGCACAGAGTTTCGGCGCGAGCTATAAGGGACGGAAATCTTGTAATCTAAGCACGATTGGCTGTACAAGTTTTTTCCCGACTAAGCCCCTTGGCTGCTATGGTGATGGGGGTGCAATATTCACTAATGATGACAAGCTTGCAACGGTCTTAAGACAAACTGCCCGACACGGACAGGCCCGAAAATATCAACACGTGCGGGTTGGCGTAAATAGCCGGCTTGACACCATTCAAGCGGCAATTCTTTTGCCCAAGCTCAGTATCCTCGATGATGAAGTTGTCCTCAGGAATCAGGTCGCGGAGCGCTATACTCAGCGGATTATCGGATTGGGATTGCAAGTTTCGCCGTTCATAGCGGCTGGCAATAATAGTGCCTGGGCACAATATACAATCCGCATCTCAAATCGAAACCATGTGCAACAGGATTTTGAGAGGGCTGGCATACCTACCGCAGTTCATTATCCTTTACCACTTTACAAGCAGCCTGCAGTATACAGAGGCGAGGGTGATCTTGTTCATAGCCAAGAAGCAGCTGCGGAAGTGCTCTCTCTTCCTATGAACCCATATCTCAATGATAAAGACATCAATGCAGTTGTAGGTGTACTAGCGCGGATTTCTCATGATTTATAGAGAGAAAAATCCTAAGCGAGTTACAGAGGGTTGAATGCAAAATTCGTCGAATCAGGGATGTGTTCTAATATTGACCAACAATTACCCTTGCAGTTCGGGTGAGGCTTTTTTTGAGCGTGAAGCTCATTGGTGGGGCGAGGAAGCAAATGACTATTCCGTTTGGTTGTTCCCCTCTATGTGTGACCTTCAGCCTAAACGCGATTTTCCTCCAAATCTCAGGGTGTATGAGCGGTGGAGCAGGGCTGCAGTATGGAAGAGGGTGCTCCTTGGATTGATGGAAGCGCCAATGGGTGTTCTGATTGCGGAGTTGAGGGTCTTGGCGAAAAAGAACGCTCTCGGTTTTCGAGCTGTGGTCAATATGCTCATATCTTGCATTAAGATTGGTTATCATCACCATACGTTGAAGCAGTTTGTCAAAGAGCATGGAGAGATATCGACCATATACTGTTACTGGAACAACGAACGAAGTTATGCCGCATCTCTCCTGAAGCGAGACGGCTCCGCACATTGTGTTGTCTCGAGAATCCATCGTTATGATCTTTACGAAGAGTATCGGCCAGATGGGTACATGCCATTTAAATCTTATTTTGTTAATAGGTTTGATGAGGTATTTCCGTTATCAGAAAAGGCGGCAAATTATCTTGAATTGCGTTACGGTGCGCGGCCCGAGAGGCTGACTGTTGCTCGACTTGGAGTAATTCTACCCGCGAAGCCTCAGTTCAATAGTGTCAATAGAGATAGGCAATTGTTCTTACTGTCCGTTTCAAATTGTGTGCCTATAAAACGCATTGAACGGATAATCGATGCACTTGTTTTTGCAGCTAAAGGAGCGCCAAATATCCAGTTTACATGGACACATATCGGTGGTGGTCCTTTGCGTCTGGAGCTAGAACGTTATGCATTTAATAAATTTGCTAACCTTTCCAATATGAGCGCGGATTTCCTTGGGGAAATATCAAATAGTGAAGTTCGTAGGTTTTATGCTGACAACCGTATAGACATATTTGTCAATGCCAGTGATTCCGAGGGTGTGCCAGTGGCCATTATGGAAGCTATGAGCTTCGGTATCCCTGTCATAGCCCCGGATGTTGGATCCGTCTCCGAGCTAGTAGGCGATGACACAGGATGGCTAATGCCAGTAGATAATATTGATGAAAATCTGGGGCCATGCTTGTTGAACGCGACAGTAAGCGAAAAAATTACTGAAAAAGGAAGGCAAGCCAGAAGTAGAATTGAAACCTCCTTCGATGCCGAAAGAAACTATCCTCAGTTTGTACGATATATTTTGCAGACGGTTGCCGGAGATGAAATAGGTGAATAAAACAAGCTCCACGATGTCTTATTTGAAAGGAACTAAGTTTTCAAATGGTGCTTATTTTCGGGTCACTCGCAGCCCGGTTGTAGAGCGCAACTCATTACTTGTGTCAATGGTAGAAAATAAGCGAGTGCTTCACATGGGATGTGCCGACCACATTGATTTGATTGAGAAAAAGCGCAAGAAAGGTCAGTACTTACATGGATTGTTAGAGAGTAAGGCTAGCTATTTAGTAGGTACGGATGTAAATCGTGATGCTCTTTCCAAAATGGAGAAATCAGGAATTTCAGGTCTTTATCATATAGATAACCTTCCAGAGAATGAAAGGTTTGATATTTTGCTTGTGCCAGATGTCATCGAACACGTTGGAAATGTTGAAGAGTTTCTTGAGAGCTTGCAGAAAATAAATGCAACAACAATAGTAATTACAACTCCTAACGCGTTCCGTCTTCAAAATCGGAGTCTCTTTCAATCTGAGATTGTAAACACTGATCATAGGTATTGGTTTTCGCCTTATACGTTGAGTAAATCAATATATGAGGCAGGGTTTTCCATTGAGGAATACTACTACACAGATCGATTGCGTTGGTGGCAACCGATTAGATCTTTTTTGAAGTGGATGTTTCCCCTATGTAGGGATGGTATAGCAGTTGTTATCACAAAGGCTTAACCTAAGACAATTAGTGCTAAATTCTGCAGCTATTCTTGTTAGGCAGGTAGGCGCAGGTATTATTCAACTGATAACGCTAATCATTATAGCGAGGATTTACGGAGCAGAAGGTAACGGTATCTATTCTGTTGCGCTATTGCTGCCAACCATGCTTGCCGTATTTCTTAATCTTGGGATTTCTCCTGCTAACATCTACTTTATAGGTACGGGAAAAGTAGATCATAAGATGGCGTTGAGAATATCAATGGGTCTTTTTTCTTTTTTAGTGTTAGTGGGGTTGACTTTCGGAGGGCTCATTGTTCATTTTTTCTCGGAACATTGGTTCCCGGGTGTTCCGGAGTCATCTCTTTGGGTTGCGGTTTCAATATTCCCTGCAATTTTTATGCTAAATATACTGTCAGGTATTTTTCAAGGGCTTCAGAAGTTCAATGTTTATAATTACTTGGCCATAATTCCCCCTCTGTCAACATTGATGATTATCGCATTTTTTATTGCTTTTGAAAAAAAAGGCATAAACTATTTGCTGTTTTCTTACTTGGCAGGTTTTGTTCTTGCTATTTTCGCAAGCCTATACTGGTTCGCGAAGCTACAAGTTGATCATTTGGTCCCTAAGAACAATAATTATGTTAATGATATGTTGGTGTATGGCTACAAGGCTCATATAAGCAATCTTATGTCCTTTATAAACTATAAACTGGACCTTTTTCTTGTCAATTTGTTGGTTGGCCCTCTAGCAGCGGGTGTTTATGTAGTAGCTGTTCAGCTTGGTGAGAGGTTATGGATTTTAGCTCAGTCCGTGTCCTCCGTGCTTCTTCCTCGTTTGTCTCAATTTGAAGGGCGCGAGGACTTAAGGGATAAGATGACACCGATCATTTCGAGGTGGGTTTTTTGTTTAACGGTGGTCGCTTCACTCTTGTTGGCAGCTTCTGGATACCCCCTACTTCGCTTCGTCTTCGGGAAAGAGTTTCTTCCCGCTCTGTCGCCGTTACTATATTTGCTTCCGGGAATTGTCGCAGGAGCTCTATCGAAAATTTTGGCAAGTGATATAGCTGCCAGGGGGAAGCCAGAACTCAACATGTATACAACTTTTGCTTCTGTGCCACTTAATCTTGCAGGAAACCTCTTGCTTATTCCATGGATGGGGCTTTCCGGGGCAGCTTTGGCTACGTCTATTACATACGTGTTGATCCTTGCAATGATCCTGTGGATTTACAAGAGCCTTACTGGGATAACTCCCGCTAAAGTCCTTTTTCTGCGCAAAGCAGACCTGAAGCGTGTGTTTTCCTGAGTAAAGGGGACTGTGAGCATCTTCCTTTGTCACGGCGGGCCTGACGACACTCGGCATTCCGATTGCAAATCTGGTAATCCCTGTAGCCATTTGCGACAACAAATATTGACAAAGAGTGACCAAGAATGTCAGCACATGAATCGTTATCTTTGAGGTTCACCCTGTTTTGGCAGACCAACATCATAAAAAATAAAGAAAAAAAGTGACTGGCACAATATTTGACTGTGAATCGGTAATTTCGAACTCACATAAAGCCCAGGTGGTACATGCAGTCAAACACCCAAAACGGATTCACCCTGATCGAACTGATGATCGTCGTGGCGATCATCGGAATTCTCGCTGCCGTAGCAATTCCAAATTACTACGCCTACGTAGCGAGGGCGCAGGTCACGGAGGCGATTACAATGGGCTCTGGCTTGCGGGTTGGTCTTGTTGAGCTCTACGGCAAAAATGGAAACTCCTTCGTTGGGCTCACGAGTGGTTCCGCTGGTATTCCTTCGGCATCAAGCATAGAGGGTACCTACGTGTCCAGCGTTGCAGTAAGCGATGGCATCGTATCTGTCACCTTTGGGAACAGGGCGAGTGCGTTCATAGATGGTGAAGTTCTTACTCTGACGCCCGCGGTCACATCCGGTGGCGGAGTAAGCTGGACCTGTTCATTTTCAGCTTCGGATCGTTACGTGCCCAGTACCTGCCGATAATGACGTATGGTGTCAGATCTCCACCTCACCAAACAGCTCTGCCACCTCTACATCCCACCCAAACCGGTCCCTGATTCGCTTGCGCATAACGTCACTGGCCACAGCCTCGCCGTGGGTGATGTACACTTTCTCCGGCTTCAGCGCACCGGCCTCAAGCCACTGAAGAATCTCTGTCAACAACACTCTAGTTTGACCGCTTTTCATCAACCTAGATTGTCCGGTTTTCATCAGTTTTCAGTGTCCGGTTTTTGAGCGTCAGGGTCGTCAGAGTCCTCCTGTTGGGCAGTAGTACCGGGAA
>Ga0208182_1000797_pt1 | contig 17865 bp, 13 predicted proteins | sample MalvireepMed_906_FD_184248 | JGI IMG/M metagenome (GOLD analysis project Ga0208182, IMG submission 184248) | Marine viral communities from the Global Malaspina Expedition - Malaspina viral metaG DeepMed_906 (SPAdes) (version 2) | ecosystem: Environmental > Aquatic > Marine > Oceanic | place...
CAGATGATGTGATAGTGTCGTCTTTTAATTTCTCGTGAAGTTCCTTCAAAATCACTTCTTTCTCTCCCGACTCGGCCTGTGCAATGGCAGCCTGGACCTCCTCTGCATCCCTCGCCGTTTCTTCCTCGGGTGTGAATTCGACGTCTTCCTGATATGGCGGCCGCGTATATCCCGGCGTGACCTCTAAACCATCAACCACGACCGCTTCTACCCACGATGCCGGATGCCCGATGGTGTGATGTCTAGGCATGTTTCGCTCCAAATACGGTCATACGACCCTGCGTGATGTTGCCAGAGGCAAATCTGAATTGTAGTTGGGTCAGTGTGATAGCTGCGTAGTAATGCCCAAGGACCTGCCCCCCACGGATATTGCCCGCACTGTCCATACTCCCAGTCGTGCCGTGGAACATGGGTGTCATAGTACCATCGCCAGGGTGGGACAACCAGATCGCCGCACCCACTCCTTCACCGGCTGCATTGCCAACGTTTGTCGCAAATCCAAATCCATCTCCGCCGGGGCCGAGTACTCCCTCATATGTTGCGATGTCAGTGCGCGAGATTGACGTATGGCTCCTGTATCTGCCGGTAGTTGTGACGATGCCACCGGAGTCGCCAACCAGTAGCCGCGGAGTGGTTCCGTCAGTCGCCGGAATAAGGTCTGATAACAGAATGAGATAACTATCGTAGGTACTATCTAGACCCGTGATGCCCAGGGTAGCCGAATTGGATGCAACAGCCGTCCCTATAAGAATAAGATTTCCACCGCCAGCAGCAGCCGCCCAAGCAATGTCCGTACCATCGCTGGTCAGAACATAATCTGAGCTTCCCTTTGCTAGTGCCGCAGGGTCACCACTGGCATCACCGTAGATGATTGAACCTCTTGTAATGCCTGCCATTTTCGCAAGCGTCACTTGGTTGTCTGCTATGTGAGCGGTATCTATCGCCCCAGCAGCTATCTCATCGCTATCTACAGCATCATCAGCAAGGTGTTCGTTGTCTATCGAGCCGTCTGTGTAATGCTCAGAATCGATTGCATCGTCCGCTATCTTTGCCCCAGTGATAGCATCTGCGGCAATATACCCCGACGCTATTGCCGTGCCTTGCCAAACGCCTGTTGTTACAGTACCAAGTGTAGTGAGCGTCCCACCACTATTAGACGCAGCATGGGCGTGGTTAGCGTTTGCCCAACTGGTGGAGCCGATGGTAGGGCTGGCTGTCCACGCCGGTAGACCCGATGCCAACTCCAGGACATTGCCGTCAGTCGCCTTGGCAAGGCGGGCCAGCACCGTAGTAGACGAGGCGTACAGGATATCTCCCTGCGCCTGGGAATCGAATATATGCCCGGTGCCGTCCGAAGCGATGAACTCGGCCTGGGTTAATTCCGTGCCTGGGTCTTTGTGTTTGAACTCGTTAGCCATAACTAACTACTCGTGTAAAAGACTGTGATGGTCTGGTTGCTGCCTGCAAGGTCAGCCCTTATGCCAGTATTGAACTGCACCGGTATCTCAGATAGGTCGATGAAATGCTGGCTGCTGGCCTGGGCGAACCCACTGATAAGGTCATCACCCGAATCATCAGCGGAGTCGTTTAGCTGCCAAGCGCCACCAGTAGCAGCGGCTGCTACCAGCACCCCGAATACCAGACCCGGAGTTGTGGTTATAGAGCCGTCGCTGGTTACTACGCTAGTCTTGACTAGGTGCATCGTTGCTCTCCTTATGGCCCATCTGCACGTGTGTGCGTAGAGCGCGCGGGCTTTTGAACACGCGCTCACATTGTTGGCAAATAATGGAAGCGGCCCCAAGGGAGGTGGTGGATGGAGCACCACGGGATACCGCTTCCATCAGTGTGCGCTGGAAGGCGCGCTCTTCTTCTCGTTCAGCACGCGCTACTTCCTCGGACATGGTGGCCCACTCCGTGCGGTGCCGGTTCTGCATGTGCCTCTGCACCTGGTACTCAGAGGTCAGGTTGCTCTTGCTGCACGTTGCTAGCCCCATCAAATCATAGTGCTCACGTTCTGGCTGGTCTTTGTGCAGCATACACTTGAGAGTTCCCCGCGCCGGTTCAAAGTCTGGCTTGACCGTCGTGTAGATGCGCACGCCCAGCTCGTCCCGTTTCTCCAGCTGTTCTTGCAGCATATTCTTATTGGTCTTGGACTGTCGGCCAGTCCTGCGGTCATAGATGTAGGTGTATCCAGCCGATTCCAGTGAAGCTACCGTCATAGACAGAGGCACGTTACTGGTGGCAGAATGCACGCCCATCCCTTTGCCCAATGAGCCAGGCTCTGGGGCATCCTCGACTTCGTTCATCAGCTCTTCGATGGCCCGTTCTTGGGCTTCTATATCTCCAGTGGTCATAAGCCTCTCTCTTTAATCAGCTGGGTACGCTGTTCACGGTTAGAGATAAATTCTTCTACCAAGTCGCGGGGCTGGAAGGTGGGTGGCGTGGTGTGCTGCATGTCGTCTGCGATGGAGCGCAGCTCTTCTACAGTGTGGAGAATCTCAGCGTGTTTGCCATCCCACACCCCGCCAGGGATGCGAAACTCTGATGCTGTGAAAGTGTCAGCAGGCCCGAGGTCTTCGAAGTGCTCCGCTAGTCTATCCCCCCGTATCACAGACACGACACGGTAGCGACGGACTCCCAACTTCCCAGGAGCCTTCAGGTTGACTTCACTCAGATTGAAGGCTGGCTCGCTCGGACTCACTGCGAACGCTCCAACCGCTATCTTTCCCACCAGCGTTGGCCTCCAGTGCCTCCCGCAGTTCTTTTATCTGTGCTTCAAGGAGCCGCACCTTCATGCAGGCTTCCCCGTAAGCAAGCAGTATGTCCTCTACGTCACACTTCAGCTCTACGTCCATGCCGGTATGTACATCACTGTGCCAGCATTGTCTGTGACCGTAAGCCACTTCGTGATAGTGGCTGTACCTACACCCGCAGGTGCTACGTTGCTGATAGTTACTGTAGCAGAGGCATTGGCCGTCCAGTGGGCACTGTCTCCTAATGTAAGCGTGCCCGCTGTGACGGTCAGCCCCCCTGCTGTAACGACGAGTCCACCAGCTGTGACAGTCAAGCCACCAGCTGTGATGGTTAGACCACCAGCCGTGATGGTCACCCCACCGGTAGGGACGGTGAGGTAGGAGCCGGTGTTATTGAAGTAGGCAGCTATAGTGCCGTCTACCTGCACCGCCAGGCGAGAACTGCCTTGCTCCCATCTCCATCCTCTACGCGAGGGCATCTATTAACTAGGCCGTCCAGTCACGGTTGGCCCAGACTTTGATATAGTCCACGTCCAGAGTCTTTACCGCAGTGGTCTTGGATTCGACCAACAAGTTAAGGCACATATCTACAGACGTTGACGCCGCACCAGTGACAGTCCTCTTCAAAGCACCGTCAACGAACCATTCGACAGTACCATTCACATGGACTTCCATGCGAAGCACGTTGTATTCACCGGCAACAGCTACGACGTTCAGCTCAGTCGAGGTAGAGGTAGTCTGACCTGTGGTGGTGCCACCGTTATAGACAGCGTGCCACTCACTGTTCTGGGTAAGGTCTGACGCCATCAAAAACCCAACGATGTCCGATGCGGTCAGTGTCAACGTGGTGGTATCCCCGTGACAAATCGCACCTTCGATGATAGCCAAATCAGTCGCTACATCAGAGAACCCGATGAAGACCTCACCAGTGTTAAGCGCTGCTTGACGTACTCGTGCTTCCAGAACGATGACCCCATTGAGGGCAACATCGAACATGACGGGTGTCTGGAAACCAGCACAGTGCACGTCTTCGTTGGTAGTGGTCAGTTGTACCACACCGTTCAACCCATCAGAGTCAAGCATCACCGCACCGGAGTCGGTATCGGCAATCCCTTGACCAACGAAAGTGAGGTACGGCGGCCAGTTGATGGGGGGCGCAGTCGTGGATGCGACGGCAACCTCAGTCCCACCGAGAAAGTCTTCGTCAATGATTAGCCTGGCATCACCAGATTGTGGCATAAGATTCACCTGCTTGTTTGAGCTGTAGCTCTAAATTTCGTATTCGCTCCCTGTAGGGAGCCACTGCCAGAAAGACGCTATCCCTTGGGACAGCGGCAAGATTTTCCAGCCGCACATCCCCAGGTTGGCCGTTCAGATTGTGGATTACCCACCCTTTAGGGATGGGGCCACGAGCCTCAGACCATACGGTACGCCGTAGATTCATTACGAAGTAGGCGCTGTCGCATCGGACAGAATCTCGTACAGCCAGTTACCTGCAGAGCGCTCACCGTAGGCGTACTCGTCGTACAGATATACCACGGTAGCACCAGCGCCGATGTCCTCACGCCTCACGGATGTGGCGCGCGAAGCACGGCCCTGCACCAGCACGATAGCTTCCTGCGCAAAGACGCCGCCCTTAGCGTCGTCACTGTCATCTATGCTGATGTTGCCATCCTCATATATCTGCGCGTTGGCAATCTGCCCACGGAAGCCCTCGGCGAACACACGGGCGGTAAGCCCTTCCGGTACGTTATACGTGCCGATGCCGTTGACAATCTCGTCGAAGATGTCCTTTATCTGGAAGCCGTGCAGCACGCACCGGTACGGTGGGTTGCCTGGCTCAGTCTCGTTGCTGCTGATGCGGTACACCGCAGCTGCGATATGCCCGGATGTCAGCGTGTTGCCAGCACCGGGTAAGCTAGTGGTAGCACCGTCCAATACGGTAAGGCCGTCCTCGTCCTTCTTGCGCTGGATAGCGTTCTGCGCCAAAGAGCCAAGCTGGGCGTAAGCCTTGGGGTTGAGCCGGGACGCTACACGGTCAGTAATCAGGGTTTGAATCCCGGTCACGGTAGGCGTGATAGTCCGCAGCGAATCTGACATCTGCTGTGGGTTGTCCAAGATGGTAGTCTCGGTGATGGCCTGGGCGGTAAGCTGGGCCATGTCAACCTCTCGCCAGCTCAAGCCCGTCCCCTCTCCGAGGGTTACTTTGTCCACGAGGTTGGGCATCACGCCTTCGTACTCGCGAACTTGCCTAGCGGAAGCGACAACGGTGTCAAGGCTGTCCGCTAAGGATTGGGTTATCGTATCTCCCGATGCCATTTAATCTCTCCTATCCTTCCAGATTATCCAGAATGCTTTTGGCACGCTTGTGGTCGGCAGGCGTGGGAGAGTAGCTGGTGTTGCCGTATACCTCACGCAGCCACCGCTCGTCTCCCATGCCACCCCCAGCTGCCGATGGGCCAGTATCCAGCTCAAAGGCACCGGAGTTCACCACGGACTCGCGGCCTTCCGCACGTCCTTCTTGGCGTACATTTCCATTAACAGCCCGCTCAGCCTGCCGGGAAATCTCTTGAGCTTCAGCACGGGCACGCGCTAGTCCGGCTCTGTCCTTCCGGTTGTGCGCGTCTGTCCAGTCCTGGCGTACCTGATGCAGCTCAGGAGCGCTCTGCAAATCCAGTAAAGGATTGCCGTTCGCATCCATCATTGCGCTGCGTAGCGCGTCTGATTCAGTTTGCCAGAACTGCTGGTACTCAAGTTCCACTTGGCTTTGCATCGCCTGGTTCTGGATTTGGGAAAGGTCGTCTGGCAGACGGTCAGTATCACCTGTGCCTATCGCTTGCATCAGCGCATCGACGCGCCGTCCAATCAGTCGCACCTCGTTGTTGGTGCCCAGCATCAGGTTTTCCAAGTCGTTTTGCCGAGTTTGTCTCCCGCGTGACCCGCGCCCCTTCTCGGCGCGCAAGTCACCCTCCAGCTTCTGTATCTGCGCACGCATACCTTCTAAGGTCTGCGGCACTTCCGCTGTAGCTTCTAGCGGGGTGTCAGGAGTTTCGTCCTGAGATGCCGCTACATTGTCCGTGGTCATTGTAAGACCTCCGCACTAATTTAGAATCCTAGCACGCAATCCGTCACGGTGCAAGCACAGGCTGCTGCTGCTGCCGCACCGTACCCGGTGGCTCTGTCTCCTCTGGAGCATATTGTTCTGCTGCTGGCGGAACTAAGCCACTCACAGGTGTTGCAGTAGTTCCTGGGCCGGTTGGTGCGAAGGACTGCGGCATCACAGCACTCTGCCGTCTTATCGCTTCCTCATTCAGATACCGGCGCTCCGTGATATATCCCCAGAACGTCAGCTCTTCCTGCAGGGCTTTACTACGGTTGAGCTTATTCTTGCGTAGAAGGCGTATCCTTCCTTGAATCTTGCTTAACTTGCTAGGGTTCAACCTCCGCAAGACGACCCGCTGGTCATTGTTTGCACGCAGCCACTCATTCCAGAACGTGTGGTCTTTGCCAGTAAGCGTATCGAGCATCTCCGTATCTACTTCCCAGTAGGGCTTCATGATTTCCTTGCCTCTTTCCCAACGCCGTTCCATCGGAGTCATGTAGCTCTCTCTGGCTTTCTGTAAAGCCTCTCTGTCAGAATCAGTTAGCCCGTCCAAGAAAGCGTCTTGCGCCAGGTAGTGTGGCCGCCTGTGGTCTGCACTGATGAATAACGCATCATCCCCATCCCTCTCCCCGTACAGGCTCTCTTTCTCCGGGTCGTCTGGGTCGATAGGGTTAGCAAGGCTGCGCCACATAGTAAGTAATAGCTCACCCTTTGACGCGTTATCAGGCCACAATCCAGCCAGCGTTGACATGATGTTGGCGTATTCCTTTCTCTCGCCGTTGGGCAGCGCAAACGATGAAGCCGGGTACTTTTCAGCAATCTCCAATATCTTTATTTGGAGTAGCTGGTTCTGGATAGAACGGTTATGCTTCCATTCTTTGCCAGTCATGATAGGCCCAAGCTCCGCTAGCAGCTCACTCTGCTCACGTTTATCCAGCTCTTCCCAAGGTCTGCCGTCGCCCATAGACAGCTTGCCAGCTTCATCATAGTTCATTAGCTGCTTATCTATAGACCACTGGTGGCTGTGCTGCCCGTGCACAAACTCGGCAAACTCGCTAGCAGCTTTCCTCTGCTCGTCTGGACTCACCCCCAGCTCCCGCTGTGCTTGCCTAGCTGCGTGCGCCCTGCGGCCACTACCTGTCACGCGGTAGAACCTTGATACACCGGGTAGGCGCGGCCCCCTGACTATCTTGAGCGCAATCGCCTCTACCTTGGCTTCCACTTCCCCGGCAGACATCGCCTTGTCACGGTTTACAAACTCGTCCTTGGAGATAGGCGGCAGGCTCTTCAAGTATTCCCGCCAGAACTCTTTGTGCGTACGCTCCGAGCCGTCCATCATTATGCGTTCTCTAGCCCTACGCCCCGCACCTTTGGCTGCTTCTCCCAGACGTAGCGGCGCGTATTGGAGAGCCTGCCAGTCTTCCTCATCCCAAACGTCCTGGCCGGACATCGCCTGGAGCATCTCCATGTTCTCTACCAGGTCAGAAGCCATCTGCTCCAGCAGTGGGTGGTCTTCGTTAGGGTCGAACTTCCGTATGAATATATCTGCGCCGCTCATAGCTTCGCCGATTACACCCACCTTGGCATAATGGTCTACCATCATCGGCGACATCCTGATTACACCGCCAATTTTGCGTGCTACATCTGTGGTTGAAGCGTTCCATTGCTCACTGCGCGGTGCATCTTGGAGGTTGGGGGGCACGATAGCCTGGTTCCTGTAATCATCCCAGTTCTGTATACCCTCTACCACTGCCGCTCCAATCTGGGTAGGCATCCGCACGCCTAGCTTCGGAGTTTCTGCAGAAGATTCAATCGGGGCTACAGCTTGCACAGGATTCATTTCTCCGCTGAGGGCACCACCAAGAGCCATCAAATCAACGCCTCGGCCTTTCTCAAAGAGAGCCTCAAGGAAGTAGGTCACCGTGCCAGAGAAAAACGCAAACTCACGGAGTGGAACGAGATTGATGTAACGTGACTTCCAGACACCGTTCTCGTATATGCCGTCGCCTGGAAGTAGGATAGCCAGGCGGCCAACGCGGTCTTTCAGCGGTATGTTCCAGTAGCTGTTCCTCTCGTGGCTATTAGCCATATTCATGTAAAACAGCGAGGCGGTCAGACCCTGTAACCCAGCGATTCCAACAGCCAGCCGCGTCTGGGATGCGTGCTGGCGCATGAACGCTGGCGTCGGGATAGCACCTAGCGGCCTGGATTCCCCACCAGTAGAAGGGCGCACAGCGTACCGCAGGGGTACTAGCGCTCCTTGTACGCCAGCATTCAGGTACAGGAAGAAAGCGTCAGCAAAGTGAATCACTGACCCCCAGCGCTGGTAGTCCACCATCCCTGTGCGTGCTTCGTATGCAGCACGCGCTTGTATCGCAGGTGCCATGCCATCTACTTCTTTCTGTGCTTTAGCAGCTGCGCGGGACGGCACCTCTTTTAAGGTAATCCTCTCTCCTTCTAGGGTTATGTACTCCCGCTCGGGAGTAGGACGTCCCTCCGGCATGCCCTGGCGGACATCTAACATCTGCCGTTCTTGTTCAAAATACTTTTTGTACGCCTGGTCGTAGGCTTCTTTGGTGTACCTATCTTTATACGTGACGTATATCGCACGCCTCGGCCCTGTCTCAAACGCTTCAGCGGAACGCGCCAGACCACGTAGAGTTGCAGCCGCTGACTTACCAACAGCACGACCTGCTCCAGCAACTTCTGGCACCCCCAGCTGCTGAGCAAGTTCACTATCCATCAACTTGGAGATGCTGCCCATAAGCCTGTTCCTGTCTGCTGGCGTCTCCATCATGATGCGCCCAGTAACAGCCTGTTGGAACATCCTCTCTACTGGACGCCCGGTCAGACCCAGAACCAGCCCTCTGTTACGGGTCATCTCCCTGATTTTGTCATCACTGCGGAATATGTCCATCATGGCGATACGCAGGTTATTCGCTGATGTCCAGGGCATAATGCCGTGTACTATAGCAAGCTGCAGCGTCTCGTAGAGGAAGTTCCCCGCCATGAAGACCGGGTTATGGGAAGTGATGATTGAGCGATACGGGTTCTGGATAGTGTGCATGATACGCGTGATGATGTGCTGGTCGAACCTACTCAGGTTGTTGAGGTCTTCCGCCAACCATGCAGGCACCTCATACATCTGAGGCATGCCGTTCTCCCAATACTGCACGTACTCTTTGCCGGGAGCTGGCTCTTTACCGTGCAGCACACTTACCGCACCTTTCTCATCTACCCGCACCTGCTGTCTTGTAACGTATTCCTCTGGTGTGTTGGTGACGTAATCTACCGGAGCGATAAGCTGGCCCTGGCGTTGTCTCCTCAGCGCTTGTGGGTCAGTCATGAATGAATACACACCCGGCGACAGGATGGTAGCGTCTGTCTCAGGGGTGATGTTCGCCGGGTACTGCATCTCTGGCATCGTTTGCCTTTGAAATACTTTCTCCCCCAAAGAGCCTGGCTCCCAGCCAGTACCCTTCATAAACTTTACCTTGGCAGTTCCCGCTATACCTAATGCCCTATCGCCAGCAGGCTCTACGTATGTGCCGGACATATACTGGGGCATCCACAGTTCTTCAGCAGCACGTAATGGCGATTCAGCTGCTCTAGTACCAGCTACCACCAGCAACTCACCGCCTCTCTTAACGAACTGACCGTCCCGCACTTCTAAAGCCCTCATAGCATGGATGTATGCCCTGGTTGTGCGGTTGATAGTGATAGCCAGCTCGTGGTGCATGAACGTGCGGTCAAACATAGATAACGGGTCAACTGGTGTAGCCTCGCTGCCAATATTCGCAAGGAAGTGCAGGTCATTGGTTGGCAATCCCGCCGTATGCCCTAATATCCGGTTGCCGACCTTTGGCTGCCACAGCCCCGAAAACCCCTGAGTCTCTATGTACTTCAATGGGTGGTAGAAGGGATAGTTCCTTTGCAGCGTGACTGCTACCTCTGGGCGGACGATACCCTCGGCTACACGTTCGTCCAGCAGGCGACGGTACTCGTCACGGACAAGCTCACCAGCCTCGATAAGGCGCGTGAATGCCAAATCACCGTGCTCTATATGCAGGTTTTCTATCACCTTGTCGTAGAGGGTGCGGACGTACCCCTGAGACACCCTCTCATTATCGCCAATCTTGAAAGCAACCCCCCTTTCGCCTGGCTTCTGCGCGGCTTCGAACCCAGACATCCTCCTGGCAGCCCACAGAGGCAAGAACGCTTCCTTGCCCGCTTTGATGTCTCTCTGGTTCCTGGCACGCACATCTCTCAAGCTGCGCTCAGGGTACATATCATGGATTTCCCGCATGTGCCTATTGAACAGGTATACAGATAGCGCATCACGGTCTACCGTACCAGAGAAGTGGCCCATAACTGTTTCACCTGGCCCAAGTGCCTCAGCCAGCGCATCCATAAACTCGTTGTAACGTCTGTGCGCCCACACAGGCGAGCCTCTGTGCAGTGACGCCATCATGCCAGGGCGTGCCCAGCCCGGTATCTGCTCCCCCTTATTGAGCAGCCACCACGACTCTGCCTGCCGCTCTATATCATCAGCGTGTGCGTACAGATTATCGAAGCCCTTCCTAAATTTCCAATACCAATCACGGGGCTTGCCAACCTTCTGCAAGAACGTAATCTTGGGTTCCTGGGATAGCTGTGACTGGCCGAACAATGACGCACGGTAGTTATCGGCCACCGGCCCACGCCATTTCTCTATATCTGATACATCAGCCTTGGGCCACGCTGAGGATGGCCCCGATGGTGTCGTTACACCAGGCGGCAAAACACCAGCGGGTTCTCTTGGTTCACGTGGTAGCCCTCCCGTTGGAACCTCATACGGCTGACCTACAGCCTCACGATACCCCTCTTCAAATTGCTCTTCATATATACCCTCCCGTCTACGCCCCTGCTGCTTGCGCACGTAGTTCGCGAGAGTCCGCACGGGAGCAGGCTCCCAGCTAGCACTGGGGCCAAGCTCAGCTAAACTTCCGAATACGTCACCAGGCATCGGTGACCTGACGCGGTGCCCCGCTTCTGCACGGAATGCTTGTTCTGATTCTTCCAGCGCCTGCTTCGCTGCAGCCTTATTTGTGAATACACCCTCTACTGAAGCTATCTCTTCGAATTGCCAGGCTTCAGAGCGTTTGCTTAACTCCCACTGGGCTTTACCTGGGCCGGGCTTTTTGTTCACCGCTATGTAGTTCCCAGTCTGCATGACTGTTGGAGTCGTTTCCCGTACAGTTATCTCCGTAACATAGTAGTTATAGCCCTGACCCGGCGCTTCCCACGCTGCCATAACGTCTGATGCAGGCGAGCGTAGGTTGCGTATGCGCACCAGCAGCTCGTCCTGGCGCGCTGGATTGCGGGGGTACAGGCTGCCCATGTCTGCCAGTACATCTTTCTTAGCCACACGGTACGAGTGCACAACTGGCACGCCGCCTACACCTGCTTCCATGAACGCCCCTGAGCGGGCCGCTGCTTGCTCTGCAGCCTCACGCGTCAGGTATACAGATGTGGGTACGTGCCTGCGCGCCATACCCTCTGGCAGCTCAACCCGCCAGACAAACATATCGTCAGGCAGCTGACGGCCAAATCTTCCTAGTGACATCTCAGCTGCCCTGGTAATCTCATTCCTGGCTAAAGTAATCTGATTATCGGTAACGCTCGGTGGTAGAACACCACGAGGTGGCATACTGAGTGTAACCAGAGACTCTTCCGCAGATAGCACCCTACCTGTTCCCGCTTCTACCCCACCCTCCATCACTTGCTCAACTGTAAAACCAGCACGTTCATAAACACGCGCACGCTTAGCATCATGCGCCATAATTTGGAAACTGATGTCTGTGTTAACATCACGCAATTCTTGAATAAACTTCTTGAGTTCTTGCAAGCTACTGATACTGGGTGTGCCTTCCGTGCGCAATAGTTCAACCCAGAAGCTATTGTTTCTTTCATTCAGCACAACACGCGCTTTGATGCCACCGATATTTAGCTCAACATTCGGCCCCTTCGGAAAACCCATAGCTGATACATTGACACCAGTAATAGCTTCTCCGAAGGCTCGCGGAACGCTGAATGGCAAATCACCAGGTATCCTCGTCACTACTGGAGGGGTAGGAGCGCCCAAACCAACAGCCCTAGCTATACGCCCCTGCACACCTGGCTCGTCATCGAACAGCATGTGCACGTAGTTCTCTGCCCTGGCTATCTGCTTGTTGATGGTGGTCTTTAGCGTTGCTTTCAGCGGCGTGCCAGCTTGCTGCTGCACAGCCCCGGCAAACTCGCCACCCGGCAAATCGCCCCTGGCATCCCACGTAAATGATGTGAGCCTGTGCACCGTGCCATCATTCCCCACTAAAGCGGCATCGACATATCTACTAGGAGCATCAGCGTCATCCGCCAGATTGTCCATCATGCCACCAGGCTGCAGAGCCTCATCTATGTTGATGTTAGGAAACTCTTCGACTCCTCCGCTACGCAGAGTAAGCCGCACCTTGCCAACAATATCAGGGGGTATCGTCTCCATAGGGTTAGCCTCGTGAGCGGTTATCTCCCCCAGGTTATTGATAGCCTTGACTACGTTTTCCCAGGCCAAGCCCTTCGGAATCGGCCCTTTATTAGCGTCTTTGTACGCCTCAAGCGCATCCCGCACACCGCTTAACCCATCAACCTCGCTGTCATCTATCTGGCCTATCAGCCGTCTTATTTTACGCAAGGCATCCTGTCTTGGCTGGGCATCCAGGGAAACATTTGCCACCGACGCATCTTGTAGCGCGGCAATATCAGCACCGATACGCCCAGCAGCAGCCTCTGGGCTGTTGGCTACTTTGGCAAGTTCTAAAGCGCGCGCCGCAGCTGTTTCTTTCTGCTGGAGTACCTCGATGCCCAGTTCCCTGAAGCCCTCCAGTATCTCTTCCTCCACTGCTTTCAAATCGTCTATCGCCAGGAGCGCCTCAGCCTTGTTCATCGGGAACTCATCGCGGGCGTATGCTGGCGTATAGAGTTGCTCTATCAGAATCATAATCCGCTTATTGCCGTGCACTGAGGCATCTTGCTGCAGCTTGTCTATCGCCTGCCTTACATCCCTGAGCTTCTCTATACGGTCTTGTACTGGCCTCGCATGTACCTCGTAAATCTCTCTAAGGAACTGGTCGGCCTGGGCTGCCGTGATTTCAGAGGCTTGAGCAAGCCCTTTGCTTTCCCAGTATTTCGCGAACCTTTGGTCAGCAAATGCACCCGTCTTAGGAATCCGTACCCCTAAATCCAATCCACCAGCAATCTTGAGTAGCGGGAACGCCTCATCGTAGCTGAATATGAAAGCATCGGACAACCACGCATCCAGGTGTTTAGACTTTACGCCTTTGCCGTATCCCTTGAACTGTACATAGCCACGGTCACTGGCAGCCTCAAACATATCAAGGAGGGCCTGCTTGTCTACCAGTCCTTGCTGAACAGCCCTCTTTGTACCCACCATGTCCGCTCGCATAGCGTCAACGGCTGCACGACCTGCTACAGTCTGGCCCATCTCTCTTCCGCCGAACTTGATAGCGCCAGACAATGGCATAAGGGCTTTCCCAGCGTACGCACCTCTTGGTATCAGACCCACCCAAGGGAATAGACCCTCTGGGCCAGACAATCCTAATGCAATCTGAGCAGCCATAGGACGCTCATGATGCACGCGCACCAGCTCAGAGTAGAGCTTGTCAAAAGAAAGACCTTTGTTGAGCAAGAAAGTAGGGTGGTCTTTCCACCTTTGCAGTGACTCTCCGTACGTCTCATTAGGACTTATCCGCTCAGGGAGTTCTGTCTCCATCGGGCCAGGGGGTATAAGCCCGCTCTCGTCAGCCGGGAAATACGCGTCGGGGCTATAGCCATGCCTTCCTCTTAATACTGCATCATCTGATGCTGTCCCCTTTTTATCTGTCCAGCCCCACATGCCTAGAGTCTCTTCAGTATCGCGGATGGAATTCGCCATATGTCCTTGTACGGCAGACTCAGTTAGTGCGGCAAAGGCATTGCCAATAGCACTAAGAGTCTTCGACATCGTCGCGCCGCCAGGCGTGAGCGGCTGGGCATGGAAAGGTAAGTCTCGCAGCTGCTTCAGCTCACCCTCTTCCGCTGCGTACCTTGCAGGGGAAGATACACCAAACACAGCAGCATGTGCCCCTTCGGGCAACGGTTCACCAGCCTCTAGTCCTAGCCTTGTTGATATTTCTGCCTCTATCTCTTCTACCTGTCTCCGTCTATGACCACGGCGTAGCATTTCGGGGGTTACGTTGCGGAACTCCGGCTCTCCGACTACTTCAGGCTCCCATCCCGCAAAGTCTTCACCGACGCGAAATGCCAACTCTGTCTTAGCTGGGTCGTACACAGACAAGCCAAACTCTGGGACTGCCGCAGGCGTAGGCTGTGCTCTGGGCAACCCTGGCTGCTGAAACAGCTCTTCCGGTGGTGCTGACGGAGGAGCTATAGGAAGAGGCGGTGGCGTAGGCACTGGCCCTGGTACTGGCGTAGGTGGCGCGACAGGCACTGGCTGCGCTGTCGGCACCATTTGCTGAGCCTCTCTCCGCTTGCGTTCTTCTTCTGCGAGCCGCCGCGCTTCTTTCTGTGCCGGGGTTAAAGCCGGTACTGTGAGTCGTGCTTGTGACATCAGTATCTCCGTGCTGCTAGCGGCAGCACACGTGCTGTGCCAGCTCTAGCGGCGCTGGCTGGCTGTGCTCCCTGTATGGCACGCTGTGCGTAGCCTTGGCCGATGCCGGAACGGGCCACCAAGTCCATATAAATCTCCCGTTCTTCGGGAGACAGATTGCGCCAAGCCTGTGCTGAGGGCACATTGATGTTTGCAGCGCGCATCAGACGACCTGTCAATGGCCGCACTGGGCGTCCAGACAGCACCTCTTGTACACCAGCTACGTTGCTGATGGGGCCGGGGCGGTCTGGGATGTTAGACGGTGCAGCTATCGGCAGCCCACCTTGCACAGACCCCATTATGTCACTGGGCCTAGCATAAGACTCGCCTGCTGTCACACCTGCCTCAAACTCCGCTCGTGACCACGAGGGTATCTCCTCTCTCCTGGCACCGCTGCGCAGTGCTGCTAGACCCTCTGTAGTGGTGAAATAGCCACCTTCCCCACCTACAGCAGTTACGTCACCCCAGCCAAGGGTACGGGCGCGTTCCTGCTCTTGGGGGCCGAAGACCAAGCCTTGCCCTGTCGCCTCACCGCCTGCCTGCATGGGGATGGGCCTGCGGCCCCGCATCATCTCTTGGGTAGCATCAGCCGGGATTACCCTGGCACCCCGTGGCAGCTTGACGTACTCCGGGCCTTCTTCACCCACCAGAGCCAGGGTGTCCTTAAAAGCCGTGCCGCCACGAGCATAGTCTTCGGGCTGCCAGGGGATGTCATCACGGCCAGAAACCTCTGCCCAGCCCTGTCCAAGGGTGCCTAGTCCATACTCTAGTTGGCTACCCGGCTCCTCACCTGCGAACGCCTCCGCCCAGCTCCCTGGTTGCGCGGGTTCGACGTCCATTATTTTTTCAAAATGCGCCTGGGTCTGGGCTGAAGTAGGGGCGGAGACGGTTTCGCCCAAGCCTCTTCCTGCACCGGATGGGTCGAAGCTCTGTATCCCAGCGACATCCTCGTACACCCTTGTCTCTTCGGGGGCTTCCGTGGAGACTGGCTTGATGACTTCCGTGGGGACTGGCTTGACGACTTCCTTGACGACTTCCTTGACGACTTCCTTTTCAACGGCTTCCGGGGGCTTCTCGCCTTGCTGCCATACACCGGACTGGTCTACCCAGCCTTTCTTCTTTCCCTGGTCGTAACTGACACGCCCCTCTGCCACCAGTCCGGTGGCAACTTGTCTTACCGCGTCTATGAATCTTGGGTCACCGGGGCTTAGACCGAACCGCCGCGCCACCTCATTGATGACCTTCTGGCCGTTGTTCGAATAGGGAGCGTTGGGCATGCCAGACCTATCAAAGATAGAATTGGCTAAATTCCAGGCTTCGGTTTGGGCAGCCTCTTTATCCGCATCTGAGACTGTCTTAGTGCCTGCCGCTTTACCAGCTGCAGTAGCATCTATCTTATCCAGTGCAGCCTGGATAACGGCGTGTATATTTGCTGCACCTGGGCCACCACGCTCTGACACAGATGCTGTGAAGGCAGTGCCGAGGTCACTCACGGACTGCTTGAAAGCCTCGGCCATGTTTTCCATCCGCCCTTCTACCTGGCCCCACGTGTTCTGCTGCTGCTCTTCTATCTGCTTCCGGTACTCGTCAGCCTGCTCTTGGAACCTTTTCTGCTGGTCTTCAGCTTCTTGGCGGCGCGTCTGCTCAGCTAATAGCTCCCTCTTGCGTGCTTCGTCAGCCTCGCTCTGGATAAGCTGCTGCATATCGTCAGCGCTGGGCGCACCCATGACAGACTGTTCGTAGCGGTTCCAGGCAGCCTGCTCTTCCGGTGAGACAGGGGCGACCCGGTTAATCTGTCCGCTCACACCGGGCGGCAGAGACGTGTAGCCCCTGGCTATCGCTGACATCATCGCCTGGTCAGCAGGTCTACGCGCCCAGTCCATCATCGTCTGGAGATGTTCTTGGGGACTAGGGCGGTTCTGGAAGTCGTCGATGAGCATGGCGTCATCGAAGCGCCCATCCACAAACATCTGCTCTTTCATGCGGTCAAGTACGTTGTTAAGGGGAGTCAGGTTGCCACGGATGTCCCGCAGGTAGGGAGCACCCATGTGGAACTCTACCTGCCCAGGCGATTCCCCCATAGCTAGAGGCGCGTACACACCAGTCTCTTCTGGTGCCTGGTACACACCGAAGGGTGTTTCGGTTATCGTCGGGGCACCGGGCAGCTGTGCCCGGCGCATCTCGTAGGCACGCTGCGGCGTATCTTGGAACTGGAACCCAGTGGGGCTGGTCTGCACCATCTGCCCACCAGCACCGCCGTCTATAGGTACGATAGGGTCGGTGTAAGGTGCCTGCTGCGGGGATTCTCTGAACGTCCAGCTATCAGGGCCGGTCTTGTAGAAGAAGCCACCCTCGGCCTGCACCACGTTCTCAGGGTCGGTGGTAATCTGGCCTTCTGCCAGCGTCTCCTGCACACCGGGGCGGTACAGAGAAGCGTCCATACCCCCTTCCGCTTCTCTCCGTGCCTTATCCAGCGCCAGCTGCCCTGATTCAATCTGCTGGTCACGAAGGGTTTTCTGCTGGTTGAAGACAATCTTCTGTTCTTCTGTCAGGTCTGCCGGGGGCTTGTCCGGTAGCCCGATGTTCACATTGCCGCCTGGCTGCGGCACCAGGGTATAGCCGCCAGGCTTGTTTTCCCATTGCGCAACGAATCCCGCCAGCACCATTCTTGCTTCTGTGTCCCGCATCCCACTCAGCGGCCCCTGCTTCTCACCCCACGTTAAGTAAGCACTCCTGCGGGCGCTATCGTTAGTCGGGAATGCACCAATAGGTGGAGCGTCCGCAGTCTTGCCTATAGGGATACGCGGCTTGAACCACCAGCCGTCCCCTCTTGCCGGGGCACCGAATGGGGCTTCTTCAGCGAACTGGCCGTAATTGGCAAGAGTCTGCTGGCTAGACCCTGGGAAGAAGGGTACTATCGATGCCTCAGCTTCAGAGAGAGCATCTTGGTCTGCGAGTCCCTCAACGAATATCCAGTTCTCTAGCCGCTGAGTAGCAGCATCATATACCGGTACGACTTCTGGCTTAGCCATCTACCCTCCGAACACGTCTGGGCTGGGTGGGGTCATCTTGCCGTTCATCTTCTTGGTCATGGCGAGGGCCGCTTTCAGTCCGTTGTCTTCCACGAACCTGCGCCGCTCTTCGGGGCTGCCGGTGCGTATCCGGTTCTCCATAGCCCGTGTGCTGATAGTCTCCCGCATCAGCGGGATGGGCGTAGCTTCCCTGGCCTCTTCGTGCAGGCCGGTCACTTCGTCTATCAGGTTGAATACCACCTGGGTGAACTCACTTATCGCCATCACTTACCCCGCAAAGTCTTGACCTCT
>Ga0208182_1000798_pt1 | contig 17855 bp, 31 predicted proteins | sample MalvireepMed_906_FD_184248 | JGI IMG/M metagenome (GOLD analysis project Ga0208182, IMG submission 184248) | Marine viral communities from the Global Malaspina Expedition - Malaspina viral metaG DeepMed_906 (SPAdes) (version 2) | ecosystem: Environmental > Aquatic > Marine > Oceanic | place...
CCTGAACGGGTCAACATGAGTGAACTTCACATCGCCTCTACCAAAATCTGATTCTTGGTCAACATAGACATATAGATATCCCAGGCCTGTAGTAGCATAGTCGTGAATGGCCTGTTTCATCTGTGCATCACCCTGAGAGAGTTCCCAAATATATGAAAGTATCACATTCCATAATTTGGAGACCTGAACGTCTGAATCTTCTCTGGGGACTACGTTAAAACCTGGAGGGCGTGCGGTGAGAACACTTTTAAGCTTTTCAACGGCAGGAGATACCCTGTCCATAGGAACATCAGCCTGATTGCGTGACTGAAGCTCATCTGACTCAGACTCGGTAAAATGATTCCCGAGATAGAAGTCTATATCATTACGTGCCTCAGTATCCCAATCTGACCTAGCGTCTCGCCACTTCCTAAATAGTTCTAAGGTAGCTTTAGCCCTTGGGTCTTTGTCTATTGGCATATGTGTTAATTTAACCTACAATTACTGATGTATCAAAGTATACTATTCCTAGAAATGAAAAAAGTTCCTTAAACACGTGCACCTGTAAGCCAATTATAGGCAATTTGGCTTATTTTCTTACCTGATTCTTCCTTTTTACCTATTTCACTAGAGGAAATCTTTGTACTAATAGGTTTCCTTGCATAGTAGTCCGCATAGTAAAGAGCGTCCAGGATATCATCATGTTTAGCCTTTGGGTGCTCAAAGAACTCGTCTACTATCTCTGTCATGCTCTTTCTGACATATAATCTTTTAGAATTTAATATGGGACCAAGAGAAGTCTCTAACCTGTCTGCTTTCTTAATTCCTGCAGGTGGTTTCACACCTTTAAAAATGCCGGGTAACAGTCTGCGCTGCGTCAGTGACAACCTTTCTACCATATCCCTTACCATCTCCTGAGCTGCCACAGTCTCAATAGTCACCCTCCTGACCGGCCTGTACTTGTTAGACATCTCAATGATATGCTCAGGCACATCAAAGGTAGGTATCTTCTCACGGAAATACTCTAGGACGTACCTGTTCCCTTCCGCGTCCACAGCGAGTACCAGTATAACTTGAAAGTCTGAACGCACTGTTGCAGTATGAGCCAAGTCAACACCGATATAAACATTAACAGGTATAGCATCGTCCCCATCAATGAGATAAGTGAAATTACCAGAACGCCTAAAACGCATTCTATGATGTTGGATACGGTCAATTTTAAACGCGGCGTTAGTAATATCTCTTGCATCATTCATGTACTCCTGACTGAATTTATTAACAAGGCCTGCCTCTATAAACTCATTACGCTTTGCTTCCAGCTTTGCAAGTGAAAACTGCTCAGGCCACATTGATTCACCCTCTTCAACGGCACGTATAAACTCCACATCCCACGGGTATGACTTGCCATGCTTGACAGCGTCACTAAAACCCTCATGCACCATCTGCAAAAAGCTATCATAATGCACAATGGTACCCATAAGCCAAATCCAACCTTCCCTGCCGGGCGTCTCCTCAAGTGCAGGAAATACCGTAGAGACTACCCATTTCTTAATCTCGTCACGCCTGTCAGGTGTCTTAGTATTCAGTTCCGATTCAAAGTCATCAAGTACAATACCTGTATACCTGACATCAATCTCGGTACGGCCCCTGAGCCTCTGTGTAGTACCCTTAGCAAGTAACCTGTCTCCTTTTGCCGTGACTATATCCTTTTCAGTCCATCTATTACCAACGTGGTCGCCGGCAAGATTACCAAAGTAATACCGTATCATAGAATTATATTCCAAATGTGACTTGATATACTTCAGATGGTCAATAGCCTGACCCTGCTCCTCCGCAACCCAGGCTATAAACTGACGCTCACCCTTTGGTGAGAAACATATCTTGTGCATAATTGCAGCTTTTGCCAGTACAGACTTGCCAAACCCACGGGGTAGAATATTGCATATCCTGCCGCCTGGCACGGTACTAATAAGCTTTTCAGCTATCCTTGTATGGAAAGCAGGTGAGTGACTCTTATCCAGGAAGTCTTTAGGTAGGAAAGCCCTGCCAAAGTAAAGCATGTCCTCATAGGAGTTTTTGAGTATCTCGTCTCTTTCGACAAGACCACCCGGTATAATATTAAAATCTTCTACTATCTCTTCTTCTTCTTGTGGCGATTTGCTTTTCTTTTTTTCTTCCAATTGTGCCTCTTAATCTTTTTACGCCTTTTTTTAAGAACGCTTGACATGACTCATCATTATGCGATTCCATTAGATATTCTCATGGGAATCTCAATCGCTTCTATGATATCTACCATCTGACGGATAGCAAAGATATCCTTGTTAGTGGGTACGCCTATATACATCGTATCCACAATAGAAGACAATCTCTTTAATTCCCGTATTGCGTCATCCAACTCAAGTTCATCAGCATTCTCATACAGGGTCAGTCCTGTAGTATCCGTGTATCTCTGCCTGTCTGTCACTGCTCTATTTCGGCATTTACAGTCTTCAACTGCTTGGAATTGCCACCACGGATAGAATCAAGTTGTTTAGGCGTAAACCCCTGAAATACTGTAAGTGACTCCGACTTTTGCTCTGAACTAGGAAACATGCCCCTTACCTTCATTAACAACTCCAAGGCCCTGAGCTTGTTATTATCCTTTGATTGCTTACCTTCAACTACGCCTTTCACCTCATCAAGCAACCATTCCTCTGAAATACCCAGAGCATCCATCTTTTCTTCTATTTTCTGTGTAATCAATTTCTGTACCCTTTTTGTTTTAAGAAGTAACTTAGCCGAAAGTTCCGCATGTTTACGCTTATTCGTAGGAAACGCACGCAAATACGCATCCACAGGGTCAAGGCCTGTCGCAACGTACTGAGCAAAGATGAATTCCCTTCCATTGTACTGTTTCCGTTCAAGCCTGCGCTTTTTAGGGTGTTTGTCACTGGAAAAGGAGTATATGTGTGTCGGAGGTTCTCCGGAAAGCTCGTAATCGCTGTTGACGACCCGCATGCCCAATAATGTCCTGATATAAGTATTATACTTCTTGGAAAGGCCTCTCCGCATTTTCCCCTTCTTGAGAATTTCCAGTATCTGTCCGTCGTCTGACATGACCCAAGCACCCTCAGGAGCATTTCGCCAATCATCATAGAGCGTTTCCTTTGGGAAAAGCTCTCGGAATTCATTCTCATCCTTGAAAATGTAGTGAGGAATGTCATTTATTACCTTTGTATACAATTTGTCACCACTCCCACGACTATAATTACTTTATCCCTGTCCAAAACTACCCCCCGGGTGAAAATCAAGATTTATTCTTCGCTTTTCTCTTATACAATACTATATTTTCTTCCTTTCGCTTGTGCTCGGTTGCCATCTGGTCTCTTACCATTCCAATTTTCACGTTGGTGCCATCATTAGACTTTACCACATCCACCAAGACCAGGTGCCGCAACTGGCAATCGCAACACCATAAGTAAAAAAAGTCAGATTCATTTAAAACCACGCATTCTGCGTCAAAATCTTCAACCTTCATTTGTCACCTCGTTATTCATCATGAGCAATTTAGGAATATTTACGCAATAGGCGCAACTGTAAATTTCCACCAGGAGTATGATTTCCTCATTTTATAGCCGGCCTAACGTAATCCTCAAAGAAGTGACACCCATTATCTATAATGCATTCCTTGCCTGCAAGTTCCTCGTCTAACCATATCTTTGTAACTCCATCCTGATATTTTATAATCCTACCGATGCATACACCGCGCACCCAATTAGAACAATGCTTCTGGGCTAATTTCTTTTCTGAGGTCTTTTTTGCCATGCGCCAATGTAAAACCTAAAAATGAAAATTACAAATTTATATATAAAGGTGTTTTTTCCTATATAAGATATATAAGAGGTAAAAGAGTAAGACAGTAGACTAGTAGTATATAGGTATAATGGTAGTTTTATAGTTCTATATGTCCAATATATATATATGTAGTGCGATAATATAGAAAAGGAAAAGAAGTATACGAATTTGAAAAATAGGGTTACAATGTGGGTGGTCCTTTTATATCGTCAGTGCACCGGTCGCCGTTTGTCCGCTTTTTGTGCGCTACGTTGAAAAGCATATAACGAGTTAGTAGACATAATATATGTAATACGCAGAATTAGGCGTAATTTCAGCCTCATTTATCAATTCATTTTTTCAGTATTAAAGTACAGCAAGCGAACGCATGCGAGCTGTACGAGTCGCATGCTCTATGCTTGCTTTCTACTATTGCTTGCATGCTATATCTTGCTATGTTAAGTTTGATGCATGAGTAAAACAGTAAAAAAGTTGCCTCTCAAAGATGTAAACGCTTTGCTCACTGGCTTAAATTCTGGCACTATTCAACCAGCCAACGGCAATAAGAAAGCCGATGTACTGGCGGCAGTAGAGCTAGTTAAGAGCCAAGGCTTTGTAACATCTGGCAAAGGCGGCGGCAGAGGCGGTATTGCACAGACTCCAGCGATGAGAGACTATGTAACAGCGTTTGAAGCTTTTAATACTAAGAATTGCCCTAAAGGGCATTTCATAGATACTAACGGCAAAGAACGAACGCCTAAGTTATACATGCCGCAGCCTAAGAAAAAGAAAGCCTAGGCAACTGTTAATAGGTGGTGACTACAACTGGAGGTTAGACCCCGCACCTTCGTAATCAAAGCGGGGCATAATTTTGTACCTGAGAGGGTACACTTTCAAACCAACAAAGTCAAATAAAGGAAATAAAAAAGAAAATGAAACACGTCACACTAACCTGCAAGAACCATCGGAACCTACGATGGCACTGCAAAGAGGTGGCAGTCAATGGAGATGGTAGCTATAACGGCTCCAGGAAAGTCTTCTTCGAAGGTTCCACCACTAGCACAGGTATGGTGTTTCACAGAGAGGTAGACGGCTCCATATTACAGGAATGCGACTGCCCCTCCAGTGATTTGACACTCATACCTGATGACATCAAAGAGGAAGAGACTTTTGAATCGGAAACAGAATACTGGGGAATGATGAGTCGGCTGGACTGGCTCAGAGAGACCTTCACTGCATAGTGGATAAGATTCACGCCAACATAACTCTAAGCAGGCAGGGCAAAGCTACCTTGTTCAGGATTGGCATACCTGCGGACTTGTTAGAGGAATCAAAAGAAGCTCTGGTAACTGAGCTATTATTCAGGAGCTATGCTCTTGCCAACGAACACGTGAATAAATTTATTAAAGATACTGAACTACCAATCCTGGTGATAGACCAGGTAAAGAATTTAACTAGAAAGGTGCGGATGATAACTCCACCTGACTATACGCCTGTGGATGAAGTTGATAGCCTGAAACTGCGGTTTAGACCTGATAAAATGGTCACCGTTCAGAAGTCAAAGGAAGAGACTAGAACCGAGGCGGTTAGCAGATTAATGAAGCTTAGAGACAGAGGTCACATTAGTGACTTCCAATTCATAACGAAGCTAATAGAGGTAGTAAAATGAGACCATTCCTAATATCAGGTATAATGGTGGCGCTTATGGCGTCTGCCAATCTGTTCTCTCACTGGTTCCAGCTCTACACCAGTAAAGAAATTATCTACTTGGTAATGATTCTTTACTTTGTGGTAGTGGAACACGTGGACAGAACATGGAGGAACCTGTAATTAACATCGACCGGTTGACAGACACTCTTTATTCCCACCACTCCTCCTGCAGTCTGTTGGTCGGTCATAACTATTTGAGGGGACCTGGTAACTTGAGGGCTACAACTTGTTAGGGGTGCATGTACAGCCTCGCTACAGAGCCTCAGGAAGCGGAGCACCGCCCGTGGTGAGTACTGCCCTGCCAGGTCCCATCTGTTATTGGCTATGAGTAAAAAGACCAAATTATTTCCAATAGGATGGAAGTTCTCGGACTCGTTTCCGCCTGACGGTGACTGTACCGAGGAGAAAATGAAGTTTTTCAAGGCGAACCACAATGGTTGGTACGTCTATAGAGGTATGCACTCTGACAATATACCTCAAAAATTTAAAGGTAGAAGCCCGAACCCACGTGGTATGAAGGGGAAAAGAAAATGAAGAAGAACGTCCAATTTGGTGGTGATACAGGAACTGATGCTGATTACCAGTACGAGCACGACCAGTTGAATGAACTTCCTGATAATTATGATGTGGACGTAGATGAAGATGGACCATTTATCATAAATATAGAAAAAGAACCTGAGGAATGAAGGTAGACAAGCTACACAAGGAACTGACAGACTCAGGCTACCTCTGCACTAGGCAGTTTGCAGCCCAGGTCTCAGCCAGTATAAACAACCAGCCTGTGGCAGGTGCGTTTCTTTACGGTCCTGCAGGTACAGGTAAAAGCTATCTACCAATAATAATTTCACAGATTACAGGTCATAAAATGTTCTTCTTTCAATGTGCTCCAGGTACAAAAGAAGATGACCTACTTATGAAACTCTGGCCTGATGAGAATACTGCTTCAGGTGTCAAGGTTTCTCCTGGTGCGGTTTACGAGGCTGCGGAAGCAAGCCATAAGAAGAAAGTAATACTGGTACTGGATGAGTGGGATAAGACACGACCTACTGCTGATGCTTTCCTGTTGGATTTCTTCCAGTACGGTAGAATATCCATACCAGGCAAACAGACTACCGCAAAGTTTGAGAATATGATGGTGTTCTTTACAGCCAATGATGAGAGGCAGTTCCACGAGGCATTCTATAGAAGATTTCCTAAGATAGATATGGCTCCGCTATCACCAAAGCTGGTCAAAAAGGCAATGGAACTGACACATAAGGACAATCCTCATATCAACACGATGGTAATGCTTTACAAGCGAACCCTTGCGGCAAGATTACCCAAAGCTGCTACCATCCAAGAATTAAGACAGTTAATGGATGCCATAGACCACTTAGGTTCAGATGCAGATTGGAATACTTTAGTATACCAGTTTGTAACTAAGACCGAGGAGAACCATCAACTCCTTGCCAAAGGTGAGGAAAATGACGATGAGGTTATTCAAAGGGAGATGGTTACTCTTGACCCTGATGTCTATGGTGGTGTTGTGTCTGATGATAATAAGAAAGATACCATAGCACAGATGCCTGAGCCTACAATTACACAGTTTGAGGATATTACGCCTGATGACTCAGGTGAGACTATCGCTGCCAGTGATTCAACTCTACTGATGGAGAATACTAAGGCAGCCTATACTTTTCTGTACCGCCTGGCTGATGGACCTTCAGAGCATTCAGGTAGAATGGAATGGGCAAAGCTTTGTGGTAGCCATTTAATTAATGATAAAATTATATACCTGGAAGAGATTTACCGTATTAAAGACAAGTTGGATGCCACGTATCAGTCCAGAGAAAAGGGGATTCGAGGTGAAGTAATGTTATCCGAACCTCTTGCCACTTTGGACGATGTTAATTGGATAATAAACTTCGGTTCCAACCTGCACGTTCATAAGGCTACTATAGATGAGGTCATATTTAGAGGTAGTGTAAGCCAAAGGACAGCAGGCACTGACGGTAAGATTGATTTTAGATGGTCCAAAGAGAGTGGTCTGGATATTATATGCCCACTGAAATATCTTGAACTTTTACTAGACAGGTATTTAGGTCATCGTGATAGTGCGGGGCGTCCTTCAAATTCTCCCCTTGCATACACTGGTACTGTTGGGTATAACGAATACTACAATGCCTGTAATGTTGCACTTGGTGTTGTTGGCGATTTACACCTGAAAGCACTTACCCGCAAGAATACTTATATGGACTGCACTTTTGATAATGGCTGGGGCATGGAAAAATGGAACAGCGCAATGGCTGACAAGGACATTCCTCATCATCATGAATTTACAAGGCTGGATAAAATGGAGATAGTTCCATCCAAGATTCACAAGACGTATACCTATGGTAACGTGGAATGGAAGTTCTATCACCATATGTACAAGAGGAATACCAAACTTAGAATAAGAATTAATGGTAAGATAGAGCCTGCGGTAGAACCGTTTCTGATGGAATACACGTATTGTGGGAATCTCCCACTTACTAAGGCATGTGTGCACAGTATGGAATACGAAGATATAAAGGCCAAGCTTACCGATGATGGGTGGTTTATAGAGCCAGACGCTAGAACATTTACCAAGGACATGCTCAAGGCTAAGTTATTGGACAATGTGATTGTTTTTACCACTAAGATTCTACGTGTTGATTGGCCGGATGATTTTATAGGTCACGTTAATACATGTATAGACATACTTGATATCCTGTGTGAGGATTATGGCGATTAACAGGACATGGCGTGACTGGCAGGATGATGGCGAATCTCAGGATTCCAAGCCCAACATACCAAGTGACGAGGGTGAACCTGGAAACTCAATGGATGGTCCAGCAAATAACATGCAGGAAGGATTTCAACCAACCAATGGCACACCGCAGGGTATACCTATGCCTACATCCTCAAATATGAATATGGATATGGAGATAAAACCTATTACTAGCTTTTATTCCCCTGGTGCTGGATACGATAATTTTGATAGAGATATGGTAGGCTTTGGCGATGACCACTGGCAGATGAACAGGCGCATGCGTTTGGACGAAGACACGACGGAATGGGAACTCAACAAGGAGACTACAGACCCAGATTTTATCATAAAACACGTTAAAAAGAAGAGGCTTAATAACGCTATTGCCAATGTGTTTGCCAAGATTGCTGAAGATTTAACAGGTGAGCCTGTACCTGGTGACGATGAATGGTACATGGAAGATTTACTTTACAGGTCATGCACACGTAAGCCTATAAACAAGTGCAAGGTTGACTATGAAAGGGAAAGGCTTGTGCTGGTACTTGATAATAGTCCTAGCTGTAGACGGCAGGCCACTTTCTTTAGCAGTATTGCCACTGCTGCCTTAAAACTTAATGATGTGGAGATTTACGCGGCACCTAATGCCCGCATGGCAGCCTGGATGAACCCTAAAACCAGCAGATATGAAGATTTACCACTGGAAGATACCTGTGATTATATTTCACACCATGCAGGCCTATATTCAATGGAATATGCACTAGGTCACTGGCTTAGGTGGAAGAATAGGGTAGTAGTGTTCTTTGGTGATGCTGATGGTATAGAGGTTTTATGTAATGCTTCCAGGCATGTGAGAAAACTTTATTGGTTCAACTGCCTGGACACAAGCTATGATTTGGACGATGATGTGTATGATGTGGAGTTATACCTTCATAATTCGTTAGGTTCGGATAGAACAGATGCCATGCCCTATAGCGAGGCGTTTATTGGTAAGATGTACAACTGTCAGGACGAAGATGATTTTATGGACCTCATTAGGAAGGTGAGAATATGAAACCAGATAATATACCAGGTGTAATATTTGATGTGATTATTGGCTCAGGTATCAAAATGATTGGCGATGACGAGGAAGTATTAAACCACTCTGAGATGTTTAACCTGAGAGAGCCACTAGAGGAGCATCTGTCAAAAGGAGAAGAAGTTACCCATGTGGTTAATCATGTTACAGATAGTGGTAGTAAATGGCTGTATGTGTTTTGTGTACATACCCAGCCTGGAGATTCAGGGTTCGTTCTTATGATATGTGATAAATCAGATAGCGAGGCCTGTACCTTTGCCAATGATATGTTGGAATTTAGACTTGAATCCTCTGGTATTGCTGAATACCATGAGGCGGTACCGCCACCGAAGGCGGCTGACGCATAGCAGGAGAAAACAATGGAAGAAAAAGAAACAGTAGACCCAGTAGCTGACCTAAATGATTGTATTGAGTCCTTTTTAAATACGGCATTGATAGAGGATGAGGACTTACCTAGGTTGAGACATATGATTCAGGCAGCTTTTACCCTGACTCACTTCCTCTGTGAGCATGTAAATCCTAAGATGATACTGGTGGCCCAGAAAATTCGTGCCGAACTTGAAGATGATGTGGACAAAGAAGAACTACACCAACTAGAATCTGATATTAATGATGTTGTAAGGTGCATGGCGTTCTTTTCAAGTATGCAAGATGACATGATGAAATTTAGCAGGAAGATGCTTGGTATAACACAGGATGAGTTAGAAATGAAGGCTATGATTGCCAATGAGTTAGTTGAGAGGGACAAATCCGATGACGAGGAGTAAAAACATGGACGTACATAAGACAGACCCGGTAGAGTACCAGACCAAGTGCGAGATTTTAACAGACCTGTGTGTCAAGTGGTTGGACAAGTTCCCAGCCCTCACCCGCAAGGACTATGATGACCTGATGACCAAGTCTCAGGAAGTATTTAACAATCAGAAAGATAAGAATTAGGGGTGGATGCTCTGGTAATCCATAATAGGGGTATAGAAGATGATAACCTTCATGCCCGTATAAAATAGGGACTCCGCGAGTTCAGAGGTTCACCCTTATGATTTATGAGTTATGCCAACAACCAATCTGCCAGTGCCTTGATAGGGTCTGGCATAAAATAAAGGAGGCTAAAAATGATAATGGAGGAATTCAACTACGGTCAAGTGGTAGTATGCGATGGTTGCAATGGCCCGCATGGCAAAAACCTTATGGGCGGAGTGCTCGTAGGTTCACACGCCATGTGTGGAGAATGTTGCGACAGATATGGGTACGATAAACCTGACCATGAGTATGCCGATGAGATAGATGAAATTTGGTCTAAAGACAAGACCTTCCATGATAATGTCCTGGCTTACAGGCAACGGGTGTCTGGCTCGAAGGATATGATAGTCAGGATTGGGTCATTCTAATGCCAAACAAAAAAGCCAAACGCAGAAAACAGGACAGGCGGGAGCAAAACGAATACCTGCAGAAGCACGGTAGAACTGCCGCACAAATCAGGCGGAAGAAAAATAGAAGGAGAAAGGATGGACAACGAGATATTTACAACACGTACAGATGATGCCCTGAAAGATATTTCCAATGTCAAGGAGTTGTTGGATGAAGCATTCGAGGCTATTAAGGTCGGTGATGAGGACACGTGCCTGGAATTACTAGAAAAGACCACTGTGATTTTAGCCGGCTTTGACAATTTTTTGGACGAATTTTCTGCCCATGTCATGCAATTAATGCTAACGGCAGAGGCAATAAAACAGGATTCAGTAAGTATTCAGTAAGTAACTGAAATAGGTATATTAAGCGGAGTTCCCTTACGCACTACCTATATTCCACAAGGGTCAACAGAAGGAGGTTGTCATGAAGTTAACCAATCGTAAGATGAAGTTAACCAATCGTAAGGCTGGTACGCCAAAGCGCCGAATGACCGAAGAGCGGTTTGACAAGGCTAAAAGCTTGTTTGCTCATGGTCTGAAAGCCCAAATGGTAGCCGACTTGGTCGAGATGCACTATACCACTGCTAACCGCATAGATAAATGCGATAGCTATGAGGATTATAGGGCAGCTAACTTGGCCAAATCAGCTAGGAGGCAGGAACTGGAAGATGCCAGAATTGGTACTACCGCTTCCACGCCTACCACTACGCCTGCTCTGCAACTCCCTGTCACTAACGGTAATGCCACTAATACTGGTACCACTGTCAAGACAGGTACTGTGGACATCAAGACGCCCGACTCCGACTTTACTGGTAATGTTTATATTGCCGGTGAATCGTTTTGGACGTTTCATCATGCGGCGAAGTGCTTTAATGTGTCCTACGGGACCATTAAGAAGCTGGTTGAAGTCAATAAGATAACCTGCAATAAGATTGGACATAGGTATTTTATCCCTGTCACATCTCTGCGGGATTATCTGACCAGTACCGACTAACCGCAGTATAGTACACCGTTGGCAAGGCTCTAATTATAAGCCTATACTACCTCGAGACGCAGGTCTTGCCTTCGGTGTTACTTTATGTTAAGCTATTAAATAAAGGAAATCACATGAAACCAAAAACAAAAAAACAGAGGGCGATGTTGTTAATGGACTCCATGAGGGGTCACTTCATTGTCAGCCAGGCTCTACTTCTAGCCATTGAATCAATGGAATCAAGAACTAAAATAGAGGAGCAGGAGCCCAGTAATGTGGCAGATATGCAGCTTTTGCTGGATGAAGTATTTCCCATGTACAAACCTGTCCATGAGATACACACATCAAAGGAATGGTTACAAGATGCTAAAAAAATGTAAGTGCGGGTACTGGTACGAGACTACCTGGCAAGACCTCAAGAAATCCTGGTACGTCTATAGTAGAAAGAAAAGAAATAAAACTTGTAAAACCCAAACTAAAAAAGTTGTGGATAGCAACTAAATTTATTTGTATTCTACTACCTTCCTGTGTTGGTTGCTCTTTTAATTATTAGTCTTAATACCTGTAGTTAGTAGATATATAGTAGTAGGTAATAGATGTAACCTTTATATATAAGATATATATAGAGAAAAGAAATAAAAAAAAGCTTGTTTGCTTTATTCATACGGCTCTAGATTATCCGTAGGCTGACGAGCGATAAATGAAGAGAGGAATAAATGAACAACAGGAATTATACAGTGTCCTTTAGAACCACCAGAGATACATGGGATATATTCAAGTCACTCTGCTCGTTTGAAGGTACAACATTAACCGAAAAACTGAATGACCTTGTAAGAGATTACAATGACAAGCAAGGAAGTAAAATCCTCAAAAATAAAGGGAAAAGATTTGGCTCATAAAGGCGGAAAGCTAAGGGACATATACGATAGTTATATCCTGCATCTAAACGAACGCAAAATGGACAGGCGTTATCGTGGAGATGCCAGGCATTTCCATTCCAGTCAGGCAGGTTTGTGTGCCAGAAAGCATTATTTTCATGCAGTGGAGCATGAAGAGCCTGTGCAACCCAGTGGAGATTCACTGAGGCTGTTCAGACTTGGAGATGTAGTCCATACAGATATACAGGATGCAATCAGATGGTGGGCAACCATAGAAGGTGAGCCTATTTTTATAGAAAAAGAAATTCTCATGGAAAAGTATGGTGTTAAGGGCTTTATAGACTTTGCCTACATTTCAGAAGGTACGCTTTACGATATTAAGACCTGTAACTCATGGAAATGGAAGATGATGTTTGGTAGGGACGGTAGTGAATCTAATAGTTCTGAGAACTACGCTATGCAGATTGGCACCTACGGACTGTGGTACAATGAGACTCACGGTGCTGACCTTGCCGGCCTTAAACTGACGTACTATAAAAAAGACGATAGCACCATGAGAGAAATAGATATAAGTTTGGACTATATAGACGCTGCCAAAGAATACTGGACGCAGATTAAAGACTTTACAGGTAAGGGTATTCCCCCTGTCAAGCTTGGTCTTGCCCCTGTATATGCCTGGGAGTGCAATCCAAAATACTGCGGCTACTATGATATATGTGGCGGTGGTATCAACACAATAAAAAAAGTCGAAGGAGGCTAACATGCCAGTAAATATCAAAGGTAAAGAATATAAAACAGTAGCTGAGAGGATATTGGAACTAAATTCCAATACTAACGGTAATTACAGTATCCACACGGAAATCCTAAACGATAACATACATGAGTACGTACTTATGAAGGCAACACTGACACTTCCTGTGGAATTTGGACCAACTGAGGAAACCTCTGAAGCATTTCATTGCTTTACAGGACATGCTTACGAGGTACAGGGTGCAGGTTTCATCAACAAGACCTCTCACGTAGAGAATGCGGAGACTTCCGCCATAGGTAGAGCATTAGCATCTGCTGGTTATGTTGGCGGTACTGAGTTTGCCAGTGCAGATGAAGTTGCCAATGCTGTAAAGCAGCAGGCAAATCCTACACCTACTAGAAAGACTGCGGCCAACGGCGCATCAAGCACAGGCATTCTTTAAACAATGCCTAACGCTGGAGAGGTGCTTAACACCTTAGAAGGTGAAGCCCTGTTCGACCCTAGTGCCGGTGAAATACTTCCACCTGGAACATATCCCGCCCATATTAAACGGTTAAACATCTATCAAAGGACAACAAGATACGGCTCTGAGGCACAGGTATACGCCCCTGTATATCTGATTGCCCCAGAGGCCGGTGAGTATGCAGGTGTTACTGTGTACGACACAGGGATATGGCGTTTCGTGGCTAATAAAGACAAGACAACACAACGTGTTGTTGTAGGTCAGGGGAATGCTCAGTATAAGAAATTACTTGAGACCTTTGACATAGAGATACCTACTGTATCCAACGGTGACGGAAGGGTGTTATACAAATTACCCGAAGTTACAGAGGAAGATATTATAGGTAAGCCTGTGGTCATTGACGTTCACCATGAAGAATGGACCGGTCGGTTTGGCGAGCAGCGCAAAGCAGCAAAAGCGAAAATTGCCCACGCTTGGGGCGATGGCAAGCACCTAGAACAAGACAGTAAATAACAGGAGTCTATCATGTCAGAAGATATTGGTAGGACCTCCATATCCGAAGAGCAGGCTATGATTATTATGGAACTGCTCGAATACGAGTCCATACGCTGTGAAGTGGTAAGAGATACAGAGCGACTGGACGCTGTGCGGGATGTTCTTTCAAGAATGCAGGAACATATGCAGTCGGATGATAGCCCTCAAGAAGAACCTAACCGTGCCACTTCATACCTGTCACCTAAGACATGCAATGACTGTGACTAACGGCAACAACAAAAAGGTCATGGACTATATTAGTATGCGCCTTGATATGGGTAATGTAAAGTTCGGCAAGGAAATGCCGCTGGACGGTACATATGACCTCACAGACGCACTGGAAGAAGTCACTGACATGGCAATTTATTTAACCTCATACATAATTCACTTACGGGAGAGATACGATGCGGAGCAACAAGGAGATAATACTAAATGAACTGGTCAAAGGACACACAGTGGATGAAATGGGTGCTATTTTTAATCATGGGGTCTGGAAACTTGACAATGTAATTCATGTCCTGCGAAAAGACGGTTACAAAATAGATAGAAGTAAAAACAGTAAGAACATAAATCAGTACAGGATGGCAGGTCGTGGCACAAGCATATCCACATGACCTGGAAATGGAGAAGTCTGTCCTCGGGCAGATAATCTCCAACCCATACAAGTACGAAGAAGCCTCCCGGTACATACACTCCCCAAGTATGTTCTACTCCTCAGACCATCAGGTCATATGGGAGGCTATAACAGAACTCCGAAATAATAACAGACCCGTAGATGTAATGACTATATCTGCAGAGTTAAAACCTCAGGCGGATGATATTCAGTACTATCTAACAGGTCTACTGGAGGACGTGTATACAACAGGGCATCTCGCAACACACGCCAACGAGATACTTGACAAATGGATGCTAAGAGAATGTATCAAAGCCTCCAATAAAATCATTAAGTCCATAGACCATCCTGCTTACAAAGGTATCCATGCGGTACGTGACATACAGGAGAGGTTTGACAATATACTTAGTATCAGTCCTTTAGATAAATTTGATATTTCCAATCTTATAGACAGTACCACCGAGAGCGTAATGTCAGGAGGCTCCAACATTGTGAAGTTTGGACTGGGAGTCCTTGACAACCTGACAGGTGGTATGACACGTGGAGAAATAAGTGTGGTGGCCGGTAGGCCTGGACAATTTAAGACTACTTTAGTCGTTAATATGGTTAGCCTCCTGTCTAGCCACGGTCACCGCATTCTTGTTTTTAACAGGGAAATGACCAACGAGGAGATGATGAAAAAGCTTTTCGTTATAGAGTCTGAGTCTTTAACTTATTCTAGGGTTAGAGATAATATGAGTGAAGATGACGCTGACCAATGGGACGATTTAAAACCCTTAATAAGAAAGAAATACAAGAACCTAATCATGCACGATAATATCATGGACCTTGAAGGGACTATTGCAGAGATAAAGAAGGTGCAGCCCGATATTGTCATTGATGATTATATAGGTCTTATAAATGTACGCGGTTGTTCGGACGACAGAAAACTTGCTATTGATACCATTATGCAGAAGTATAAATGGATAGCTAAGAACTGTGGGCTTTGTCTGATAGCAGTATCTCAGTTGAACAGGAAGGTTGAAATGCGGCAGTCAGGTAGACCTGTACTATCAGACCTTAGGGACTCAGGTTCCATAGAACAGGATGCTGAGATGGTACTGTTTACTCACTACCCATACGCAAAGAACCCAAACGCAGACGCATCCGCCAAGTACAGCGTGGAACTTATTCTCGGCAAGAACAGGTATGGCAATCCTGGTAGTGTAGATGTAGGAATCCTGGGTGACAGGTGCAAGTTCTACGAAACTCCTGAGATGGCAACATCAGATGCAATACAACAGGGGCTTATAGGTGTCTAGCGCAAGTAGTAGAGGAAGACGTAACAGGCAGAGGGGTGCAGAACTGCAACGTGAGATTGTACGCATTGCCAAGTCATATAGTCTACAGGCTCATAACAGGGACAGAGGCGGTGCACAGCATGAGCAGGGAGATTTGGAAATTGAGAGCAAATTTTATGGCTGCAAACGAAAAAAGAAAATTGCCCAGTGGCTGTACCCTGAGAAGAACGAGGTTGGGGTTTTCATTCGTGAAGACAGGCAAAGTCCACTGGTAGTCATACCTGCGGAACTGTTCCTGTCTCTTATTAATAAGGCAGCATGTGTATGTACCGCATGCTCAGTAGAATGTGAAGGAGACCAGCATGGCTGAGATTACATACATGAGGATTATGAAAAAATATCTTGAGCAGGGAAGTTTCCCACCTGATGGTATTATGCACAGGCTTGGACAGTTACTTGTTGATAGAAGAATGAGGCAACTGTGTGAGACCATGGGTATTGATATGAACACTTTGAAAAAACATGAGTATGAACGCGAAGAACTTTGACCTAGACCTGGAATTCGGTCAGATATGGGAAGAGCGGGTCAGAAAGATATTTGAGAACGAAGGAACTATTGAGGTCAAAACAGAGCGAGATATATGGCGGACCACAGGTAATATAGTAATAGAGATAGGGTACAAAGACCGGCCAAGCGGTATATCTATTACGGATGCCAAATGGTGGATTCATGTGCTTACAACTCACGGAGAGTTTCACAACGCATTTATTTTCAAGGTTGAAAAACTTAGGAAGCTGGTAACTGAACTTGTCACCACAGGTAAAGCAGATATTATGAAGGGTGGAGACGGTAATCAATCAGAACTTGTAAGAATACCAATAAAGGAGCTATTCAATGGCGATAATTAATAGGCTTGAAGATGAGATTGAACTGTTAAAGGGTAGAGTCAAGGTACTGGAGGCAGTACTCCTTTCTATCACAGATAGTGAATATGTAATAGACCTTGCTATCAATGCAAAAACAGCTGTCAATGCAAAAACAGAAGCAAAAGCAAAAACAAAAAAATCAACCTCTAAAAAATGAGATACTAGTAGGCAACGCCTACGATATGCTGGATTATATTCCTACTGAATATATCCACTGCTGTGTCACGTCACCTCCCTACTGGAACCTGAGGGACTACGGAGACAAGCATCAGATTGGTGTAGAGTCATCGGCTATGGAGTACGTTGTAAATCTGTGCGATATCATGGAGAAGGTGCACAGGGTACTGCGCTCAGACGGCACTCTCTGGCTTAATATCGGTGACAGCTATGAAGATAAGAACCTTGCAGGTGTGCCGTGGAAAGTGGTAGACAGAATGAAGGATATGGGTTTCATATTACGAAGTGATATTATATGGCACAAAACTAACGCAATGCCTGACTCTGCGAAGGACCGACCAGGCGCAAGCTATGAACATCTGTTCCTGTTTTCCAAGACAAAGGAATATTACTACGACTACGTTTCAGTATCTGCAAATAAAAATCTTCGTGACGTGTGGTCAATACCTACCAAAAGCATGGGCATTAAACATTTCGCAACTTATCCCGAGAAGCTTGTATCCCCC
>Ga0208182_1000803_pt1 | contig 17796 bp, 19 predicted proteins | sample MalvireepMed_906_FD_184248 | JGI IMG/M metagenome (GOLD analysis project Ga0208182, IMG submission 184248) | Marine viral communities from the Global Malaspina Expedition - Malaspina viral metaG DeepMed_906 (SPAdes) (version 2) | ecosystem: Environmental > Aquatic > Marine > Oceanic | place...
AACACAAAGTGTTGGAGTCGGTTATGCTGCTTTACTATCAACCACCACAGGTTCTTCAAATACATCAGTAGGTTGGTTCTCTATGTATGCAAATACCACAGGAGCAAATAACACAGCCGTTGGTACAAGGGCTTTAGACGCTAATACGACAGCATCAGATAATGTAGCAGTTGGTTCTGCTGCTCTAGGAGCAAACACGACAGGAGCAGGAAATACAGCAGTAGGAAAAGCTTCTGGTACTAATTTAACTACAGGTGATTCCAATGTAGCTATTGGAATGAATGCTTTAGAAACTGCAACTACAACTGATAATAGCGTTGCCATTGGCTATGCTGCTTTGGCATCCTCTGTTGCTGGTGGTAATGTAGCTATTGGATATACTGCTTTAACTGCGAATACGACAGGCACAGATAATGTAGCCGTTGGTCAGAATGCTTTAGATTCAAACACGACAGGTACTGTAAATACAGCAGTTGGTTTTAATGCTTTAGCTGCTAATACCACGGCAAACGGAAATACAGGTCTAGGTAGAAAGGCTCTGGAAGCTAATACTTCGGGAGCAAATAATACTGCTGTGGGTGCTGATGCTTTATTATCAAACACAACGGCTAGTTATAACACAGCCGTAGGTACAGGTGCTTTAGATGCCAATACCACAGCTTCTAACAATACAGCCGTTGGTTATGCTGCTTTAGGAGCAAACACGACAGGAGTTTCTGGTGTTGCTATTGGAACTAATGCTGGAGATTTAATTACTACAGGAAACGATAATATTTGTATAGGTGTTCAATCAGGTTCTAATACTGTTAATCTTACTACTGGCTCACAAAATATTCTAATAGGAACTTTTGCTCACACATCTGCTGCAGGTTCAGGTTATCAATATGTTATTGGGTATGACGCTGTAGGTTCAGGTAATGATACGGCTACTTTTGGTCATGGTGCTACAGATTCAACCTTGTCATTAGGTGGAACATCTTGGTCAGCACCTTCGGATATAAGATACAAAGAAGATATACAAGATGAAGTAGTTGGATTAAATTTTATAAATGAATTAAGACCTGTTACTTTCCTTTGGAAAAAAGAAAAAGACTTACCCAAAGATCATACAGCCTATGTAAAAGATTCCGAAGAAAGAACTATGAATGGAAAATATAATCATGGCTTTATAGCACAAGAAGTTAAAGAAGTAATTGATAGATATGATTTAAAAGAAGGCTTTGATATGTGGAAAGAAGATGATGCTGATGGTAGACAGAGAATAGGTGAAGGAGCCTTAGTTCCTATGCTTACCAAAGCAATACAAGAACTCTCGGCAAAAGTCGAAGATTTAGAAAAACAACTTAATAATAAGGAGTAAAAAATGGCAATAACTAAAACCCTAACCACAGCCGTGCCCTACAATTTAAACAGTAAGGTACAACAGTGGGATTTAGGCATGACGTACAATCAAGGCAGTAAAAGTGCAAGTCCCTCAACTTACTACGAAAGTAGCTTTAGAGAAACTATTCCTGCGACTGATCCAGTATCAGGCGATATTAACTTCACGCCCAAAGCGGAAGGTAGTTGGACTTTAGCTGAATTGACGGCTTTATGCCCTACGTCAACGTGGGATGACGTATTTGCGAGTCAGTACGACAGCGTGATTACCAATCCCCCTGACGATCCAGTCCCTGACCCAAGTTACGTTATCCCAGAGTAAGCATGGCTTACGCAAGGGCAGAAGGTCAAGGCGAGGTTGACATCTATACGATGCCCGCTTTGTTTATGTTAAAGGCAGAAATACCAGAAAAACTGGTAGACGGCTTGAACGATTATCTGGATGAATTACGGGAAGACGAGGACAGGGAATCATTGGCGAAAACCCTAGTGGGACAAATCCATCAGGGCGAACAGCTAAATATTCCTCCGACTGACGATGAGCGTATTCAACCTTATGTGGCGTATCTGTGCGATTTAGGAGCAACCTATATCAATCATTTTAGCCAGTCCACAGGGATTATGTTTAAGACTAATAAACAGATAGCCTTAGACGAACTCTGGTCGGTGCATAGTTTTGAGGGAGACTATAATCCTATACACGATCACGGCACTAAGACCATTATGGGTATTTCTACAACCACTTGGACCAAAGTACCGCAACAGGTATTAGACCAGCCAACATCGGGTACGCCTGAGTATAGCTTATACAATGCTTCAGGACACAGTGACGGCTGTTTAGCCTTTAGTTATGGCAGAAATAGTCTAATAGATACAGACCGATTATTCCCCCCACAAAGTGCGGTGGTTAAGCCAGAAGTAGGGGTACAGTATATGTTTCCTTCAGGCTTACAGCACATGGTATATCCTTTCTTCGGAGAGGGTGAGAGAAGAACAGTCGCAGCGAATTTGAATTGCTGGGACGTACAGGAACAACAATGAAAGAAGAAGTAATAGTAGACCCAGTAGAAACTACGGAAATAGACGTAGACCCTTTAATAACCACTAAACTAGCCTATGTAGAAAATCTACAAAAAGAACTTGAAGGGATTCAGGAACAGATGGTTTCCTTGCAATATCAAATGGATATTAGAGTAACGGCTTTAACTTTGTACCAGAGTTCATTAGAAGTGGTGGTGGAAGAAGAACCTAAAGAAAATGGTAAGGATAAAGAGGATGAGTCAAACAGTTGACACTTTAGATGTTAAGATCAAAGCTCACGAAGACGTTTGTGCAGTTCGCTATGAGAACATAGAAAAAAGACTGGAAGCAGGAAGCAAACGCTTTGACAAGATAGATAAGTTAATACTTGGCTTATATACAATGTTATTGGGATTAACTGCCTATTTGGAATTTGTGAGATGAGCGACAGAGACCAATCAGGAAGATTTGGTGGAGATATGGACCGCAACGAGGTTGAGATCGACCTCAATAAGTTCATGGAGTTATTGCAGGAAAAATCTACATTAAAAGACAGAATTAGGGAGTTGGAAGATGAGGGTATGAAAAACCCACATCAGAAGTGGATATTCTTAGCCCAAGCTGTAGATAGCTGGCGGATATTCCCTAGAGCCTTTTTAACAGTCTATATTTTTCTACTTTACTATACTGTAATGTGGTTCATGGAATTGCCAGAGCCTAGCTTTGAGCAGTCAGGTTTAATATCTATAGTAGTAGGTGCAGGTGCCGCTTGGTTTGGACTCTACGCAGGAACTTCAGGTAGCTCTAAGAGCTTTAAAGGTGAAGAGAAGAAGTAATGTATGAATATAAGTGTAAGGAAATTAAGAGAGTGGTCGATGGTGACACTGTGGATGTTATTCTTGATCTTGGCTTCAATGTCCTTCATTCTGTTCGTGTTAGGTTGGTTGGCATTGATACCCCTGAAAGCCGTACAAGAGATTTGGATGAAAAGGCGAGGGGGAAACTTGCAAAGAAATTCTTAGAGAATTGGTTAAGCCAAGAACAGGTAAAAGAAAAAAAGAAAATAGTCATTAAGACTTTTAAAAAATCAAAAGGAAAGTTTGGTAGGGCTATAGCAGAAATTTGGGTGAATGATGTGAATGTTAATCAGGATATGATCGAGTGTTATCATGCCGTTCCATACTCAGCCCAGAATAAGAAAGAAGTGGCAGAGCTTCATTTAAAAAACAGAGAAAGACTGATTGAGCAGGGAGTCTTTAAACCATAGGGGAAAACTATGTTAATAATGATTGCATTAATAATAAGTGCAATAGTATTTATTGCGTCAGCAATAGCTGCTATTACACCTACGCCAAAAGATGATAAATGGATAGGAAAACTATACAAGATCGTTGATGTGTGTGCTTTAAATATTGGTAAAGCCAAAGACAAAGCGAAAAAGAAATAACAATTAAGAGGAGCAGAAGGTGAAGATCAATGAAAGCAAAGTGGTTGCTTTTTACAGCTATATGGATATTTGTAGGGCTTCTTGCTTCTGTAGCTTTAAGAGCTGCAGAAAATGAACCTGAAAACCCAGACTGTACGGCTGGTACTGAGTTTTGTGAGCAAAACTCGTTAGACACAACGAACAATACCACCACGAATAATACTAACGTCAATACGAATACCAACACGAACACGAACACCAACACGACAACGACTACTAGCACAGCGACCAATACAAATGCCAATACCAATGCCAACACCAACGTTAATACGAATACAACGACAACGACAGCTACGAATACCAATGCCAATACCAACGTCAATAGCAATACGAGCAATAACACCAACGTAAACACCAGCACTGCAACCAATACGAACAACAATACAACGACTGCTAATAATACGAATGTAAATACTTCAACAGCAAGTAATACCAATACGAATGTAAATACATCCACCAACAACAGTACAGTCAACAGTACCGTTAATTCAAATAATACGAGTACCACGAATAATACGAATAGCAGCACCTCAGATAACACCAATACCAATACGAACAACAACACCAGTACCAGCACCAGTACCTCAGATAACACCAATACCAATACCAATGTGAATCAATCCACATCCGACTCTAAGGTGGAAACAGACAATACCAATACGAATAACAACAACAGTGTCAGCGATAATACGAATCGGAATATTAACGAATCCAACACCACACAAACGATTAAGCAAGAGATAACCAGTAAGGCTCCTCCTGCATCGGCAATCGCTCCATCAATTATGAGCTATAGCCAGGATTTGTGTACTACAGGTCGTTCAGGTGCTTTTCAAGGTCAGGTTTTTGGTATATCAGGCGGTAGAACCATAAGGGATGAGAATTGTGAAAGGTTAAAGCTAAGTAAGTACATCTATGATATGGGCATGAAGGTCGCAGCAGTATCTATTCTTTGCCAAGACGAAAGAGTATTCCAAGCGATGGAAATGGCAGGCACACCGTGTCCTTACATGGGCAAGATTGGTAAAGAAGCATCAGCAGGATGGAAAGAAAATAGAACTGACAGACCTGATTACAAGATGAAAAGAAAACAATTTATTAAAGCGTGTAAAGATACTAAGCATGTTCAAGGAGACTTAGATGGTCTTAGAAGAAGTAGGTGGGATTGCGTAAATGAATGGAATAAAGAAGCAACAAACTGATTCTGACTTTGAAAGAGGTTATTGGGCAGAACCCATAGAAACTAGCAACGTATATTCGTGGTTATTAGTGAGTGTGGTGTTTATAGGGATATTATTTTTTTCAACAAAAGGCAACGCTGATTATATCTATGAAGCTAACCAAGATTTATACGATTTACAAACCAATTCAGCAGGATCAACAGGACTAGGCTCAAATGATGATTCAGTTTCGGGAGCCTTTGACCTAGGATTTACTTTTACCTTTTATGGTAATGACTTTACCAAAGCAAGAATGGCTACTAATGGCTGTCTACACTTTAATCTAACAGGTAGTTATTGTGGAGATTACACCCCTGATCCACTACCCCAATATACAAATACACTATTTCCTTTTTGGACTGACCTGATAAAAGATGGTGGTTCAGCGATGAGAGCTAAAGCCTTTGATGATTACACCATTTTTGGCTGGTATAAGATGAGGGAATACAACCGAGCTAATTCTGATAACAGTATAGAGGTTTGGTTATATCCTAATAATACTTATGAGTTCCGCTATGGCGAACTGGACATTATTAGTCATGATGTCTTAATAGGAGAACAGGGAAGTACCTCACAGATTTATACTTACCATTTCTTTGATGAATGCAATACAGGAACGACTAATATAGCTGGAACCTGTGTTAATTACGACTGGAACTCTAGCAGTAATGCTGTTAATACTTTACTGGAAAATGGGGGTTCGTTGTATGGTGATGGCACAGACCAATCGGCTTGTGCAACCACTCCTTTAACTTCAGTGAACTGTGCTGGTTACGCAGCAGCTTATCTGGCTCAACAATGTGCATTAAATTCTTTACACAGTGAAAGTTGTGATGGTTACGCATCAGCCTATTTAACTCAACAATGCAACATAACTCAGCTTTATAGTCAGGAATGTCCTTCTTATTGGAGTGCTTATGATGACCAACAGTGTGAAGATGATCCGCAATATTCGCCTTCTTGTGCAGGTTATACACAGGAAGCCTCAGTAGCTTATTATGTTGTAGAGGAAGTTGATTATGGTTATGAAGAAGATTACTGGGTTGATGATTATGGCTATGAAGATGAGTATTGGATTGATGATGACCCATACGCAGATATGTATTTTACCGATGCTGAATGGTACGAAATAGACCTACAGGAGTTTGGTCAAACACAGGTAGATGAATGGTATGGCACTGATGTAGCATTTAATAATGAAGGCTGGATAGAATGGGACAGTTCTCCTTTAGACACATGGGAAGAATTAGATTATCAGATGGATGTCTATGATGAGTTTGTAGAAACTTATGAATACACAGAAGAAGTTTATTTAGTTTCTTATGATGAATTTGAGCCTAATCCACTGCCTTTTGATACCAGTGAAGAGCTAATTGAGGATTTTGTTTTTCACGAAACAGTTTTAATAGCAGACTATGAAGAAGTAGATACCTATATAGAATTTGAAACTATTGAAGAACTAGATGAATGGTATGAAGAAGAATTGGTACAAGCAGAAGAAGAATTTAGAGAAGAACTTTTAGCAGAAGAAGAAATTATAGATGAGCCAGAAGAAGAATTTATAGAAGAAGTTTTTGAAGAAGAAGTGGTGGAAGAAATCTTTGAAGAAATAGAAGAAGAAAGATTAGCTGAAGCCGAAGAAGAAATCCTAGAAGAAAGAGAGGCTTTAGTAGCTGAAGAAGAGGAAGAAGAAAAGAAAGGAGGAATTACTGCGACTCAATTAAACGTAGTTGCTAGTACCATACAGGCAGCTTCTAATAGCGTTTCAGGGACTACAGCAGGTACAACAGCCCGCACAGGTGGCTGGGGTTCTACAAGTTCAGGGGGTAGTACCTCTGGTTATGGTGGTTCTTCAGGTACAAGTGGTTCAGTGGGCAATACCACTACTACCGCAGTAGCTAGTTCAGCTTCTGGGGGTGGATTTTCTACCAGTAGTTCTCCCAGTATTTCGGATCAGATACAAACCGCCCAAGTACAAACCAATACAGTATTAAGTTTGAGTCAGGATATGGGTTCAACCAGTGGTATGGGCGGCAGTACGCAAACTGTGAGTAATGTGACTACAGTAATAACTCCAATGCCGACATTTGATGCAAGTCCACAAGTAGTCATGGCAGATGTGCAAGTAACCAATATGCAAGGTGAAATTGATACCGCTATTGGAGGCGTGATGACGGCTAGTGAAGCAGACCAGATAGCCGATCAGATAATTGCTGCTAATATTAAAGAACAACAAGAAGAAGGACAAACCACGCAAGAAGAAACAGGAAAATATGGAGATGAATCTACGTTAGTAGCGTTTTTGGGGTATGTACCTGGTTTTGATGCTTATAGGGAAGCACAGATTCCACAACAAGAAACGTGGTATGAATCCAGAGTAATATATGGAGATGCTTATATCTCGGATAATATAGAAGCATTTTATGGGTTGGCTAGAACAAGCATTAATACTATGCAGAGTTTAATTAGTTCACAGCCCAATTTGTAGGAGAAAAATATGGAATGGTTTAAATCAAAAGGTGGGCAAGTAATAGCACTTGTCACTATTGTAAGTACATTAGCAGGGTTTGGTTATGCAGGAGCAGGTTACGTTAATAGGCTTGAGAATCTGGAGAAGAAAGTAACTGGTATAGCTACAACTAAATCAGGTCTGCAAGACATTGAGAAAAGATTTAAAGGGATAGAAACTTCAGTGGAATATTTAGAAAAGCAAATAGACAATATAGAAATTCCAGACAACAGCGATAAAATTTCTGACATGAAAGCATCAATCGCTAGTCTAACAAATGATGTAGAAAGAATTATTATAGATATTGGGAAATTAGAAGAAAACAAGAATCCATTAGCAAACTAGCCGACCCCTGTTGGTCTGGAGTCAGTCTGCTCCTGCTCTAAATTGGCAGGGGAAGGTTTTAAGGAGCATAAATGAAATTATCAATAGGTTTGGGACTAGCGTTATTACTGGTAGCCAGTGGCTCTTATGTTTGGATCGGTAGTCTAAATGATGAAATTGCTATCTTAAAAGGTAATGCCATCGTGCTTGAAAGTGAAATCACCAAACAGAATGAGCAGATTAAAAAGAATTTAGCACAACAACAAAAGACTTACGCCCAAATAGATAGTCTGACTAAAAAGAATCAAGACAATATGCGTGAGGTTAATGCCCTCAAACAGACGTTTGCTCGCCATGATTTAGATGCATTGGCAATGGCAAAGCCAAAAATCTTGGAAGGTAAAGTTAATAAAGCCACTAAGCGTGTTTTCGATGGTCTAATAGAACTTACAGACCCTAGTCAATTTGATGAGAAGCCTGAAGAACCAGAGGGTAAGGGTAAAAAAAAAGATGGCGAAAACGTAAGTAGTTAAATGAAAGTAATTAGAATCTTATTCATATTTTTTACTCTACTAACTTTAAGTGCCTGTTCTATGTTTCAGTTTGGAGGAACTAAAACTAAACCCGTAGAAGTAGTCAATATAGAAGAAAGACCGCCCATGTTTCATCCACCGCTACCTATGGAAATGCAGATGGTTAACTTTGATTGGGAGATATTGACACCCGATATAATGAGAGAATACCTGCAACTGATTGAAGAAGGAAAGGCACCCAAACAAGCCTATTACGCACTAACTACTAAAGACTATGAAAATATTAGCAATAATATGGCAGAAATTAAGCGTTATACGAGGGATATTTTGGCGATTGTTGAATATTATAGAAGTCTTGATGACGAGGAAGAAGACGATGGATAAAGATCAGTTAATGAAAGAACTTATTGGTGATGAAGGATTTGAATATGAAATCTATTTAGATCATCTTGGTTATGAGACTTTAGGAGTAGGACACTTAATAACTAAAAAAGATGAAGAATACGGAAAGCCAGTAGGCACTCCTATATCCGAGGACAGAATTAAGGAATGCCTAGATAACGACATAAACATTGTTTGCCAAGAATTAGATATGAAAGAACCTTGGTGGCGAAGTCTTGATGATAATCGTCAAAGAATAGTAGCCAATATGTGTTTTAATCTTGGTCATCCACGTTTAAGTAAATTTAAAAACTTTATTCATGCTATGCAAGTTTCAAATTGGGAACTTGCTGCTGAAGAGATGATGGATTCAAAATGGGCTACGCAAGTAGGAGATCGAGCAAAAAGACTTAGAGACAGGATGTTGCATGACGTATAAAAGAACTAGGGATTACGAGAAGGAATACAAAGATTTTCATAGTAAGCCTGAACAGGTCAAAAATAGAATGGGTCGTAATCGAGCCAATTATGCAATGAAAAAGGCAGGAAAGATAAAGAAAGGTGAGGATGTACATCACGAAGATGGTAACCCACGCAATAATGCACCAAGCAATTTAAAAATTGTTGCAAGCGGTAAAAACAGAAGCAACAACAAGAAACGAAGTGGGAGAAGGAAAGCATAATGCCATTAGCCAAGTTTAAATTTAATCCAGGTGTTTATAAGGAAGGTACTCAGTATTCCGACAATAACGCTTGGTATGATTCGGACAAGATGAGATTCAGGGGTGGTAAACCTGAAAAGATAGGTGGTTGGGAAAGGATTTCAAATGATACTTTTTTGGGGTCTTGTAGAGGACTTCATAATTGGCAGGATTTGGTAGGAACTGATTACATGGGTGTGGGAACTAATCTAAAGTACTACATAGAGTTGGGAACACAATACCACGATATAACCCCGATCCGAGCCACTACTTCTGCAGGGGATGTAACCTTTGCGGCTACTGATGGTTCTTCTACAGTAACTATTACTGATAATAATCATGGAGCCTTAGAAAATGATTTCGTGACTTTTAGTGGAGCTGCTTCATTAGGTGGCAATGTTATTGCTGCAGTTTTAAATCAGGAATATCAAATTGTTACAGTGTCTGGTACCAATACTTACACGATAGAAGCCAAAGACACTGATGGTGATGAAGTAACAGCCAATAGCAGTGACAGTGGTAATGGCGGCAGCAGTGTAGTCGGTGTATATCAAATAAATACAGGCTTGGATACTTACGTTCCTGGTACGGCTTGGGGTGCAGGAACATGGGGTAGATCAACTTGGGGTAGTAGTGTTGATACTACTGTTACTTCTTCTAATTTAAGACTTTGGACACACGATAATTATGGTGAGGATTTAATACTAGCACCGAGGGCAGATAATGCATCAGGAGGGGTTTTTTATTGGGATTCCAGTGGTCTTGTTACTACAAGAGCAATTGCTTTAAGTGCTGTTGGTGGTGCCAGTGATACGCCTACTTTAGTGAATCAAATTATGGTTTCAGAAGAAGCTAGGCATGTTATTGCTTTTGGTGCTAACCCAGTTGGGTCCACTACTCAAGATCAGATGCTTATTAGATGGTCAACTGCTAGTAGTGCAGTCGATTGGACTCCTTCGGCTACTAATAGTGCAGGTGGACAAAGAATTAGTTCTGGATCAAAAATAGTCGGTGCTGCAAAAGCCAGAGGTGAAATTATATTATGGACTGATGCAGGAATGCATTCGATGCAGTATGTAGGTGGAGATTTTGTATTTTCTTTTAGGCAGATAACTGAAGGTCCCTCCCTTATAGGACCAAATGCTGCTGTTAATGAAGCCAGTCGTATATTTTGGATGGATCGTGGTAATTTTTGGTACTACGATGGTGCACATCATATTTTAGATTGCACTGTTTTGGACTATATATTTAGTGATATAAATCTAGGTCAAACTTATAAAGTTTTCGGTGGAGCAAATGCAGATTTCTCAGAAGTATGGTGGTTTTATCCTTCTGCAGACTCGTCAGAAATAGATCGTTACGTTATTTATAATTACAAAGAAAATGTGTGGTCAGTGGGTTCGATGGTAAGAACGGCTTGGAGTGAAGCTCCAACAAGAAACACACCCGTTGCAGCAGGTAATACAGTTAAGTATCTATATAATCACGAGACCACTAAAAATGACGATGGTTCTGCTATGACGGCTTATATAGAATCGGGTGATATTGATTTAGATGATATTGGAGATCGATTTATATTTATAGATAGAATAATACCAGACTTGGCTTTTTCAGGAACGGGCTCTCAAGAAGTTGATGTATCGATAAAAGGTAGGAATTATCCTTTAGATTCTTTATCTACTATGTCTACATCAACCATAACTAATTCAACCCAACAGGCTTTTATCAGGGGTAGAGCAAGACAAACTGTTGTAAGAATAGAAAGTACTAATTTAGATATGGGTTGGAGACTTGGCGATATGCGTTTTGGATTAAGAGCAGACGGAAGAAGATAATGGCAGGAAGAGGAGCGAGAACATTAAATTTACCCCCTCCAGAGTACAATCAGGGAGATGAGAATTTATTTAGGCAAACACTTACTCAGATACATACCGAGATGAATAATGACACCATGCAGATAGAGAAAATGAAAACAAAGTTTTCTTCTCTGGCATTCAGAAGGCATCAATTTCTTTTAATGGGAGCTAAAGGTGGCTGATGTACTAAAGGTTTTAGGTCAAGTAGACACTGCTGCTACGACTGTAACAACCTTATATACTGTGCCCAGTGAGACAGTAACTACGATAAGTTCTATTGTGGCAGCCAACAGAACGGGTTCCGCTATTACGTTTAGATTAAGTGTGCATGTGGCTGGTGCTAGTGCCGATGATAAACAGTACTTATATTATGATAAATCAGTTGCTGCCAATGATTCTTTAACAATAGTAATAGGCATTACCTTAAACCAAACAGATGTTTTAAAGGTTTATGCCAGTGCGGTAGATATGAGCTTTAATGTATTTGGAGTGGAAACAACAAATGATTAACAAAGGAATAAATATGACTAGAGGTGGACTTATGCGTATAAGGGCAGCACATGGTGGACAGATAGACCTGCCACCAAGAGACCTAGAAAGACAAGTACAAAACGTAGCCGATCAAGGTCGTTTTGGCGATTCTATGTTGGTTCACATGAATCCTCAGGAAGTACAGGGCTTGGCAGCCATGTCGGGAACGGGACTAACGACAAACCCGCAAACAGGTCAACCTGAAGCATTCCTACCATTCTTGGCACCTTTATTGGGGTCTTGGTTGGGTGGCACTGTTCTTACAGGAGCAGCAGCAGGAGGTCTGGGAGGACTTATAGGTGCGAGTGGATTGAGTGCAGCCACAGCCAGTGCAATCGGTAGCGGCTTGGCTACTTGGGCAGAAAGCGGTGATATAGAGAAAGGAATTTATGGTGCCCTAACAGGAATGGCTGCAGGTAATTTGGTAAATAATTTAGCAGGAACTGAATCTGCAATAGGAGATGCAGTTACTACCGCAAGTGAACCATTAGCAGGACAAGCAGGAGCACAACAACTATCTGATTATTGGAGTGGAGCAGGAGTTGATTGGTCAACAATGCCCATAGACGAGAGATTAGCACTTCAAAGTCAATGGAAAGGCTTAAACTCACCAACTGCAATAGATGCTTATGCTACTAGATTAGGCGGTTTAGACCCGTTTAAAGAAGCAGGTATATCTTCAGATATGCTGTCTAAAGTAGGTCAAAGAGGCTATGAAGGATTTGATCCTGCTACGGGTGGTTTCGGAGGTACAAGTGTCAGGGAAAATGTATTAGCGGGAACCGATCCAACAACAGGACTACCAGCAACAACAATCGATCCAACAACAGGAGCAGCAACACCTACTGGTCCTTTTATGAAGAATTATCTGGATGAACAGTCTCTCACAAGTAGAGCTTGGGAAAATGCATCTCCTAAAAATATACTCGAAGCAGGTATGGAATACGATGTGATGCTTCCGCTTACCTTAGGCGGAGTTGGTTTAGAAGATGAATATTATATGGATGCACGAGCTGCAAAAAAAGAAGAAGATGAAAGAAAGAAAAAAGAGAAATATGCAGGACTTTTATATGGAGCACAAGAAAGACCACCACCCAGTAGTGCTTATTATGGCACTACACCTCGTTACGGAGCACAAGGAGGAGTAATACGGGCACAAGCAGGAATTGGAGGATTACCAGGAGGATTGGGAGGAAAATTTGGAGGATTTCCAACAGGAAATGTAGATGCTTTTAATCCTAATTTATTACCTTTTGGACCTGGACATCCTTTGTTTGATCCGAAGCAAAATGTTGTACCTACTGGTCCAGGACTAGGACCCTATACAGTTGATCCAGTTGTAGACACGCCTCCTTATATTGATATAAACAATCCAAATCCATATGCGGGAGGTGAAGCACAACCTACTATATCTACAGCATCCGAATTACCAGAATATACAGATAGACCGCCTGTAACAACAGCACCACAATGGTGGGAAATTGCGGGTTTCAGTTCTGAAGAGGAAGCTGCAGCTTCTGGACTTTATATGCTCGATGATGGTGGAAATATAATATACGATGTAGAAGGAAATCCTACTCCAATGCCTGAAGAGATTGTAGATACAACTCCTGATGTTACTAATGAAACTATTGAAACAGAAGAAGACGAAGAAGATGAACTTGTTGTAACAGAAGGTGATGAAGAAATTATAGAAGACTGGTGGATAACTGAAGGTTATGATTCGGAAGAAGAAGCTACAGCTTCTGGTAATTATGTAACTGAGGATGGAAATATAGTATACGATGGAGAAGGTAATCCTATACTAAGCGTAGACGTTGGTTGGGAATATTTCGATGACGATTGGTGGTGGAATCCAACTATTCAACAATGGAAACCTACAGATGCTTTTTCAGAATCACAATTAGCAGATGGTTTTGTTTACAATATAGCCTTGCAGGATTGGGAATATTTTGAAGAATATGACCAGAATTTGGATGACGAAGGAGAAGGAGAAGGAGAAGGAGAAGGTGAAGGTGATAAAAGACCTGCACCAGATACACAAGAATGGTGGGAAATTAAAGGTTATACCTCTTTAGATGATGCTCTTGCTTCTGGTTTATGGGATGAAGATGGGAATGCAATTGCTGAAACTTATATTGATTTAGACGATGAGTATCAAGATGAACCACAACCTACCGATGAGCTTGACACTGACCCTTTACCAGATGATCCTCCTGTAACAACAACACCACAATGGTGGGAAACTGATTACGATTATGCTTCTTTAGAAGATGCGATAGCTTCTGGGGATTGGTTACTCGATGAGGATGGAAATATAGTATTTGATGACGATGGTGATCCTGTTCCAATGCCTGAAGGTACTACAGAAGACTGGTGGGTAATTGAGGGTTTCGCTACTTTAGAAGAGGCTCTTGCTACTGGTTTATACAATGAAGATGGTACTCCTGTAGTTTCAGATACAGGAGGTTGGTGGATAGATGAGGGTTTCGCTACTTTAGATGATGCTGTTAATTCAGGTTTGTGGAATGCAGATGGTACCCCAGTCTCTGGAGTTACAGACCCAATGTGGTGGATAATCGAAGGTTATGACTCTTTAGATGATGCTCTTGCTTCTGGTTTATGGAATATGGATGGTACTCCTAAAACTCAAGATACAGAAGGTTGGTGGACTGCTTATGGTTATGATACTGAACTCGAAGCTTTAGCTACAGGTGAATTTGAATGGGATGATGAAACTGGTACTTATCTCCCTATAGACGCTACAGACCTTGATGGGGGGGATATTTACGACACAGGAGCTCCAGAATGGTGGGAAGAAGATTATGCTTCTTTAGCAGATGCAATAGCTTCTGGAGATTGGGTAACTGAGGATGGAGAGATAGTATACGATGGAGAAGGTAATCCTATTCCAAGTACACCACCCGTAGATTGGTGGATAGATGCAGGTTATGACACTTTAGAACTTGCTCTTGCTACAGGATTATATAATCCAGATGGTACTCTTATAGTTTCAGATACTGAAGATTGGTGGGTAACTGAAGGTTATACTTCTTACGATGAAGCTATGGATACAGGTTTATATAATCCAGATGGTACTCTTATAGTTTCAGATACAGGAGGTTGGTGGATAGATGCAGGTTATGGTTCTTACGATGAAGCTATGGATACAGGTTTATACAATGAAGATGGTACTCTTATAGCTTCAGATACAGTAGATTGGTGGATAACTGAGGGTTTTAATACTTTACAAGCTGCTGTTGATTCTGGTTTATGGAATGCAGATGGTACTCCTAACCTTCTAGCAGGTACTCCTGTTGGTGCAGATATTGGTGCACCAGACTTAACCCAAAGAGGTTATGATGCTAAAGCTTATGCTGCGGGCATGAGTCCAGATCAGTATCAAAATTATTTAGAAACTATTGGTTTTATGCCTAGTCAAGAGGTACAACCACCTTCTGCTGAAGCATCTCAGTTCGCTAAAGATATAGCGGCATATGCAGGAACAGAAGGAGAATACAGAAAAGATTATGATATAGATCGTGATCGTGAAATTACTATACGGGACTCTATTTGGCAAATGCAGATAGATCAAGGTTTAAGATATCCAGATGGTACTCCAGCACCAGAGTTCCCACCACTCGCTTCTACAGACTCACAAATGTATGATCCTGAGGGTTATTTTGGACAGGGTTACACTCCAGAAGATTTAGCTCAAACTTATGGACCTGGAGCACAGCGAGCAGGTATGACTGTTGATGAATATTTAACTTATCTGGATGAAGTGTCTAGGCGTGGAGTGGAAGGATTTTCGGGAGTACCTGTCGGTATGCCTGAATACGGAGAAAATTTTCCTGAACTTGAAGACCCAGGTTATCAAACAACTTTACCAACTCCGTTAGGCTGGAGAGGTGGTGTCGATCCTGAGTGGAATTATTTCCCTTGGTCTAATCCTCCTAGTTATGAATATACAGGTGATAATACCTACCTTTATGATGATGACCAAGCTGATGATGAAGTGGAAGAAGGAGGAGCAGGTGATGACGATACTATGGAACCCGCAAGTGGAGGACAGTTAGGGTCTAATCCTCCTAATATGCCTAATGTGCTTAAAGCCGCAGGTGGAGGACACCTAGCTAAATTCGGTAATATGAATATTATTGACTTCGAAGATGAAGATGATCCTATGCGTAGGTATGTCATGGAAGATACCTATCGTGCCCAAGCAGGAATGGCTTTACCACAGGGACAGCCACAGGCACAGCCAAATGAAGATCAAATAATAATGGAAGCACAAGCTGCAATTTTAGGTGAGCATCCTGATCCTGACGCTGCTATACAGGCTTTTATTATAATATTTGGTCCCGAAGCTTTTGAAGCCTTTAGACAACAGGTATTAGAGGGAGCAGCAGGTGGACCCGTACAAACTCAAGGTTTATTGCAAGGAGCAGGTGGTGGTATGGATGACACGATGATGGGACCTATAGGCAATACAGGTAATCAATTAGCTGCTTCTCCAGGAGAAGTCGTATTACCTGCAGATTATGTAGCAATGGCAGGTGACGGCAATACCGATGCAGGAGCAGAGCGTATTATGCACGGCAATGAACCCTTACCATCGGTGGATGAGATGCGTCAGTTTAAATACGGACAAGAGGAACAACCGCCTTCCATGAATCAATATCTAGCGTGGAAAGGAGGCAAAATATAATGTTAAGAGAAAATATTTCTAGAAATATTATTTATCCTGATAAGGTTCCAGACTATTTTGAGATTTCTATTGTGCCTCCAGATGCTGTGGATTCGTGTTGGGAAGACTGTTCCCGACATTTAAAACGAGCCACCATACGTTCTCATGGCAGGTGGACACTAGAGAATTTACGACAAAAGATTTATAACAACCAACAACATTTGTGGATATGCTATGAGCCAGAACCTTTTCACATGATTGGTTGTGCAACGACTTCATTTATAGATTATCCAAATACCAGAATGCTTTCCATAGAATTTCTTGGCGGAGAGAATATGGAAAGTTGGGTATGGGAGGGTATAGAAAAGATGGAAGATTGGGCGAAAGATAACGGATGTATCGGGATTGAAGCCATTGGTCGTGCAGGATTCTGGCACTGGCTAAAAGAGAAGGGCTTTGACAGGTCTTATACAGTATTTGAAAAGAGGTTTAATTATGAGTAGAGGCGGAGGGGATTCAACCCAAATTGGAACTACCACCAGTTACACAACAACATTACCTGAGTATTTTGCACCCTATGCAACAGCGATGGCAAATCGTGCTCAACATGAAAGTTTAGGGGGATATACCCCGTATTCAGGTCAGCGTTTAGCAGGATTTACTCCTGAAGAACAGGTAGCAATGAGTAGAATGGGTGCCTACGGAGCAGGTGGTCCCAGTGCTCAAGAACAATATGCCACTAAAGGTTACGCTGATGAAGGCGTAAGAACATCTCCATATGGTATGGGTATTGCGGAAGGTTTTGATCCACAAGAATTTACTTCAGATATAGCAGCTTCATATATGTCTCCTTATACGCAAAATGTCGTGGATGTACAGAAACGTGAAGCGGCTCGTGATGCTGCAATGCAATTAGAAAAAATGCAATCTAGAGCTGCTCAAGCAGGTGCTTTTGGTGGTTATCGACACGGACAACAAGAGTTGGGTATGAGCAGACAATTATCTCAACAATTAGGAGATATACAAGCTAGAGGACAGGCGGCTGGTTATGAAGATGCCTACAATCGTTTCCTGCAAGATCGACAAGCTCGTTTGGCTAAAGCTGAATTAGGTCTTGAAGGTCTAGGTGCTGATCAACGAAGCAGAGCGTTAAGACAACAAGCAC
>Ga0208182_1000813_pt1 | contig 17479 bp, 12 predicted proteins | sample MalvireepMed_906_FD_184248 | JGI IMG/M metagenome (GOLD analysis project Ga0208182, IMG submission 184248) | Marine viral communities from the Global Malaspina Expedition - Malaspina viral metaG DeepMed_906 (SPAdes) (version 2) | ecosystem: Environmental > Aquatic > Marine > Oceanic | place...
GGTCACACCAACGAAGATGATAGTACCTGCCAAAGGTTCCTCGGAAAAACTTGTTGCCCAATCAATCCAGACCCTCCCTGCTGCATCTGTGTTGATGGTATCGAAACTAGGAACCCTGACCACCTGTATGCCGTTTTCTGAGGCTTTCACCTGATAGGAGGGGTCACCAGCCAGCCCTCGCAGCACATCCAGCCCAAGTGCCGGGTACAAGCTCTCCCCAACTCGGATCACCATCGGCACACGCCTGACCAAACCATCGACCTCTGGAGCCGTATTCACTATGCCTGTGCCGGCGGCAGACGCTTGGAGCACATCAACATTCGGCAGAATGCCAGAATAATTAAACGCATGTTCGAGCACCGGACCCATTGTGGCTACACCGATATGCCAGCCCTCCTGTCGGTCTGTATCAGCAGTTGCTACCGCTGAGAGGAAAGTCGGCATCTGGGTCATGCTCTCGGCAAAGGCTGCATCGCCACCAAAGCGATCGACCTCCGGAAACAACACCGAATAAACCACGGCTACTGCACCTGCATCAAACAATTGATGATTTAGAGCCGCTAGTTGCTGACGAGGCCACGGCCATTGGCCTCCCTCGGCTAATGCATCTTCATCAATATTGTAGAGAGAAATGGTTTTGCTTTCGACTGGCTCTTTGAGGGTTAACAAAGTATCGAAATATTTTAGCCTCAGAGTTTCAACTGGGAACGGGTCAAACACCCGGAGCAACAATAATCCTAATAACAGAGGAAGCAGGATCTTCAATACACTTTAACTTCCCGCTGTTTTTTTTCGGGCATTTTTCGTTCTTTTGAAAGACCTGTTCTTGGATTTAGACGTTATCTTGAGATTGCTGGACTTTCTGTTTTTTGGATTTCCATCTTTATGATGGACATCCTTCCCATCACCTGTAGATGCTTTGCCCTTTTTTTTCATAACAGCACGACTGGCATTACGGGAAGCACGATTCTTTTTCTGCTTCTTTTTGCCCTGATAATTATCATATTCCTTTCGATAATTTCTTTTCTTTTTAGCCATGTAAACCTCCTAATCGTACTGATTAACAGTAATCGTTTTATTACAGTTTGATGTGCAATTCAGAGTGACCGTATAGGCTTGGTTTTGGGTACCGCTTTGAGTTGCATTGACCGTGTAATTGCCCTGCTCAATAGTGATATTGCCGACATGCGCTCCGTTACCTGATTGCGTCAGATTAACCGTCGAATTATCACTGGGGTTATTCTTGAACTCGATGTCCCCGTCCTTATTTCCTGAACCACTCTGCGTGATCGTGGCGTCATTGTTATTACAGTTGTTACAGGACTTGATGTAGGCATTATGGTCACCGCTACCTGACTGAGTTGCAGTCCATGTTGAATCATCTCCAAAGGCATAAAATTTGGCGTAATGTTCGCCCGTTGCTGATTGAGAGATCGTGTAGACGTTATCGTCACCACTCATGTATATCTCGGCTTCCATGTCATCACCCGTTTGGCTGATACTTAGCTGGTTGTTGTCTTCGTCAGCATCTATGTAGCCAATATTTGAAGATCCATTCTGAGTAATCGTATATTGATTTAATTGATGATTCGTATATTGTGAAAACGCTTTTGCAAGATTGTCATCGCCTGTCTGGTCAATATCGATTGTGGCACTGGAACAGGTATGCGTAGCATAGGTTCCATTCGACAATCCGCACCAGACCCTAGCCGTGTTTCCAGAACCTATCTGATCTATGTAAATGCTACTGTTGCTACCCTTTATATCAATTTCCACAGCATTATCTGCTGCCCAGCAAAGCGAAATACTAATTAGATTGATTAATATAAATCGCATTCTCGCCTCCACCATTGATTGTGATATCTAGCGCCTTACCTGCTGTGAGAATCGATATGTTATAAGCACCTGACTTATCAAGCTCTAAGTCAAATGTATTCTCAACGCTTCTGAAGATTGTTAGCACCTCTCCCTCGACAAAGCTGTAGGTCTGGTTCTGCTGGTCAAAACCAGCGAGAATCCCTTCAATTTTAACGCCATCTATCTCGGCTGCTTTGGCATCTTTCTTTGTGGCTGATACCTCGATAATCGCAAGTAGATCAGTGAGGAAATCCACATTAAGAAGATCAATGTCCAATCGGCCTATCTCATCCTCAAGTTCGTTTTCGTCAAGTTCGTTTTCATCGAGTTCAGTTTCTTCAAGTAAATCGACATCGAGTATGTTGGATGTAGTACCAGACTGCTCATCAACTGCTTCTTGAATTTCATCGGGAGGCGTTACAATCAACAGATTATCAATAAATCCCAAGGTCATATTGGATAAAACAACTGGACGAGTCGGAGACGCTTCGCTAACAGTGGTCATGGTGGCTTGAAAGGGTTGATTGAGTATCACCATACTCGCTGCGGTTTCTACCGTAATCTCACCACTGGCTGTGCCATCTTCATTGGGCAAAAGAATAACCAGGCTGCGGCCTATCTCATCCACCGTAGTCGTGAAGTCAGTGCCTCTAATGCTGATAACGCTGGTTGGTGTTCTGATCCGTATGTTTTCTTTATTGATGCGTCCTAATGCGCCCGTAAGAAAACGAGCAGTACCGCTTGCCATGTTTAAAGCCAGACGGCTTTTAGACGGATCGGGATCAAAGACAAAATCATCGATGACGATCTTGCTGTGTTCGGTCAGACGCAGAATGGAATCATCAAGAAAAGAAATAGCCAGACGCCCGTTACCGGTACGCACATCATCGTAACTGGCAATACCTAACTCAAGCTCTGCTGCGAGTTTGTCAGTTGTATTCTGGCGAACAACTTCCCCGTTGCCACGCAGTTCAGTGATTAAGCCAACTTCTGCGTTAGCTGCAAGCGACAAAAATATTAACAGCCACTTGTACACTGGTCTATGTCTATGGTTCCGCCAGTTGTGATGGCAACGAGGTCCACAATTCCAGAGGTGCTACCACCTGAGTTAGTCTGGTCAATATCGATATTGTTGGTATTACCAGTGATGTCAGCGGTGACGGAGTGATTTGCATTTCCGGTTTGGGTTGTGTCGATGTCATTTGAATCGCCGTCAACGTCCCAATTATTCGTCCCGCCAACCACCTCTGTAGTGATGTTAAGGTTGTTGCTAGTGCCCGTGATAACGATGTCGGTATTTCCAGAAGTCGCTGTGGCAGCCGCTCCCTGAGTGTATGTCAACACATTTGAATCCCCAGTCGCAGCGAAATCGAAATCACTACCAGCCGTGTCCCCCGTACCTCCAACTGCAAGTGTCTGGGTATTGGAATCCCCGGTACTTCTTAATGTAAAGGAGCTACTATTTCCTTGAGCGACGGTTGCGGCAATGACATTTGAGTCTCCGATTTGATCCACATCAACTGTCATGGATGTGCCGGTTAAAGATACTCGTGCATTGGACGTTCCAACGACGTTTGAGTTTCCGATCTGGTCGATATTCATCGTCAGGGCTGATGATCCACCACTTTGTGTAATGTATATCAGGTTATTGGCCCCATACGCAGACACCATGAATGCCATCGACAATACATAGATAATACAAGCCAATGAACCTCTAATTATCAGAGACTGCATCAGACACCTCCTCTTGTGGCTGGTAATCCCACAAATCTTTGTCAATTCCGTCAACAATGATAGCAAAAACAGCCGCTTCAATCGCGCTTCTGGTCGCAAACGTCGCTGTCTCATTACGCGCTATACCTGATTCAAGCTCGAATAGTTCAACACCATTCTCAGTGAATCGAAAAGTATCAAACCCAGTAGCTGCGGAATACACCTGTTTTGTTGTCACAACATTCAATAAGATTTGCCCCGTCTGTACCAACACTGCTCGTAGAGATACAGTGACTTCATCAATCCTATATTGCGTGGATAGGCCGATACCTAAATATCTGGCTCCGATACCTCCGCTACCTGTATTAGAATCATAGCCGATAATGCCGCCTTCCAGTAACAGCCCTGAAAAAAGAAGTGGCTCTAACTGATTGGCTCCTTCGCCATCGTAACTGCTGCGAGTCGAAATAATAAGCTGGCGTTCACGAGTGAGATGATCTAAGTTGCCACGCTCTGCAACCAGAAACCATGTGCCATTACCAGCCGCCAGCAACGCATCAATTAGCAGAGAGTCTGCTCCTTGTGTCACCGCCGTACTAAATAATGCCATGTTGTCAGCAGTAGCACGCTGACCTGTTAAATCTAAGAAACTATAGACGCTTACAACAGCCTTCTGCCGTGGCATGGGCAAATTGACTAAATCTCTGAGCGTGGATCGTTCTATCTTTGGCCCACGCGGACAATCATTGGTCTGAAAGCCACGTTCATTGATATATGCATTGCTTATTCCAGCGCATCTTCGCGCTGAATCAATTCCTACGCAGCCAGCTAAAAATACAGCTAGGCATAAAACTAGATACCGCAATCGTCCGTTGAACATATGCCGAAACTTCCAACTGGAATACGGATTTCTGTTATGCCACCATCTGTATCAGAAACAGTCAAGATAATCTCCGTACCCGTATTTATGAAACTTATCTGATTTCCCTCAAGATCAAACACACCGCCTGACCCGCCTGTCTCAGAGTTAAATAAAGACTCAGCCAAATCTCTGGAAAGCTGAGAGAAGATTCTCGATTCGAGATTCCGGACGAACTTGGCAAGCGTGGTGTTTTCCTCATCACGCAACAACTGACTCGCCTTTGATTCAATTTCCTCAAGAATCGCCTTCTGTCTAGTTCTTTCCTGCTCGTCAATCGTGAGGTAGTGGGCTGATTGCCCTATTCCATTGAAGGATGGATTTTTGAACTGAAAAACCAGATCAGTAGCCATAGCAGGAAAAGACAATAAACTAATCGTTATCAACCACTTTCTCATTCTTTTGCTCCCGCAATTCAATTACTGTATCCAACTTTTGCTGCAATCTTATGATGTCATTATCGAGCATACGAATCCTGTCAATCAAAGCAATCAGCGTGGTATTAGCCTTGGATAATTTCCCCTTTATCTGATGGGTGATGAAGTTCCAGATAAAATAAATCATATACAGCAAGCCCATTGTTGCAACGATTGGAAAGCCGTATTCGCTGACAACATTTGCAATGTTCATCAGTCACGCCGTGCGTCTTCCTTGCCATTGGCTCTGGCGATCCTTCCCAAATCGGGCCTGATTCCAAGCACCGCGCACATAGTGCAATCAAGTCTGACAATATCATGGTTCATGGTTTTCACGCGATTATCTAAGGCTTGAACAATTCCATGTATGCCATTCACCTGACCAATAACGCTTTCAAGAATATATTTTATGGTCAGAAAAATAAAAAACCCTGCAATCAGGGCGATTGCTATTGGAAAGCCAACATCTGCTATTAATGTGAACGCTTCGTTCACTAATTCTCACCCTTGAACTTTTTCGACTGTCCTGCCGTTCCGGCATATATTCCAAAGACGACCCCCATAGCCCCAACGATTATGCTCACCAAACCTGCCTGTTCGAGATTAGGTTCTCCGAGAGTCATAAACCATAGAACAACCTCATAGACCAGATAGATATACACGCCTACAAATACCCGTGGAAATATGCGCCATGCATCAATGGTCTTCGCTAAGTGTATCCATTTCTGATACGGGTTAACTTTCTCTGCTTTCTCTGGCCCTTGCAATTCACGGATCTTATCCTTGAGATCAGAGTTGTCCTTCATAATTTCCAGAAATTTACTGAGATCCATCTCGACCTCATTTCTGGATAAGTCACCGCTGAATTGATCGCTCATCTCTTCTACTTCCTTTCATGGTTAATGAATAGTTGCAGACTCACGCAAATGATCTAATTCAAAAAGAGGAAAAAAATTATATCCCATATCAATCAATATTTTTTGAAAATTCAAAGCATCATTTAGCTGAAAAATATGGCTAGTAATTTCTGATCCTATATATGCAGTTGAATCAGAAACTGATCCATCATCAGATGAAATAGCCTCATCCACCCATACAAAATCATCAGAGCCAAGCCTGAACTCTATAAAATGCCCCTCGCTCGTAAACAAACCTTCGTGCAGTTCTATTTCCATTAATTATCCTGCATACAAAAAACAGTTAACGTAATGGTGAGCCAAATGCTGGCAGTTTTGCCCGCCTCATTAACTCAGGTATATTATGCAAAACCTTGTTGATCTCCGAATCTACGTCCCGTTTAACTTCAGCCTTATGTTCAGCATCAAAATAATCAGAACTTAAAATAGAATTTTTGTATTTACGTAAATCAGAAATACGTTTATCCAAAGAATCCACATCACGCGTTACATCAAACATATAGGATCGACTTTTAATAAATGCTTGGTATTCAGGAATACGCTCTTTCTTAGCAAGGTCTCGTAATGTGGATGTAAATTGATTAGTTTCCTTCTTCAACTCATAGTATTGTTCTTGTAACCCGCGACCTTCCTTGCTAGAAAAAAAGCGTTTCACTACTGGATATTCATAAATTTCTTTTTTCGGCAAAACAGGCTGATCAAGTGAATGCCTAAGTGTTGAATCAATCATAGATAACGCATAAGTACCAAGTGTTCCAGTGTATCCTGAAACCATATGTTCAATCTTTAACGGGCTAATATTTAATGTTTCTCCAATCGAACGGGCTAACGCATTGGTTTGAGAAGTAGATTGAAATCCCGGTGCAATGTCGCCTTGCATCCATATCGGCACAATGGCCTGACCCGTATATGCGTTTTTATTAGTATAAGCCTGTAAAAACGGACCCCACAAAGCGGTGTTGTACAGAGGGTCCATCGCAAGGGTGTTCTTCACGGCTCTCTCCATCGACTGCCTTAATTGCCTTGGAGTAGTGCTGCCATGTAAATAATCCAATATTCTTTCAGGGATAACTTTAAATATGATGCCTACTTCAAATGGAATTGGCACTCTAAAAGCAGGAGAATCCTTACCAAAGAGCTTCGGGAATAACCAATAATTATCACGTTCATGCTGACTGGCTTTTTTATATTCATCGTCATCACTGATCATTGTCCAGTACAAAGCTGTTAATCCCGTTAAATAAACACCTCTTGTCATCGCTGTTAAAATTATCTTTTTCTTGGAAACTTCTTGTTTAGCACTATAACTTCCTTTTATAAAAGCCCGATATAAAACATCGAGTCCCTGAATTCTTGCATTAAGAAATGGGGTTGCAGCAAAAACATGCCTAAGAAAAACATTGCCACCCCTTCTTGAAAAATTAATAATTTCCAGTGCCTGAAAAGCAGCTTCAGCTTCATTACCTGTACGCGCCAAGACATCGTTATAAACCGCATTACGAGTAGCCACATCAGATCTCGTCGAAGCCTGACCGCTCAGATGCCAAGCCTGCTTGAACAATTTTAATCCGGGCAATTCAAACAATTCTTCAGCTTTACCCAGCTTGCCGGATTTAATGCCTCGTCTGCGTGATTCCCTAGTAAAATATTTCACTATATCAAGAGGATCATCCTTGAAATCATAACCCCCGGCAACGCCATATGATTCCAGTGTTTCCATACCATCAGTGAATCCACGTAAGGTATCTAAACCCGGCATAAAATCAGAACCACTTGTTACATATGCTGATAAAGTATCTCTCATCATATTGGCAATAATAAATCCGGGTTCGCGAGTAACCATTGCACGCAATAAAGTGGAAGGACCACCAAGAATAGCAGAGGCAACAGGACCAAGACCGGTATCTGATAATGTTCTCAAAGAGTTATACAACAATGGATCATCGAAAATAAATCTTCGAGACTGACCATTCACCCTGAAATGAATAATATGATCTTCACCAGTAGTTGATATTCCTTCTGCATCCCTTGCTATACCAATAGCTGCTGCATCCCGAACAACACGCTGATTTGCAACATTCCTCATGCCTAGATTAATAGCCGTAGACAAATTTTGAGTAATAGCATTAAGCATTGGCACATCAATAGGCTTTGCCGAGTCTTGGGATTTACCTACAGCAGCGAACAAATTGATCTTTTTACTATGATCTTGTTTATAGAACGGGTAATAATCTGAATGCTGCATCCAATGATCACCTTGTGCATCACTCAATACCCCCGTATCTTTCAAGAATTTTACTGTTTGTTGGTTATATGCCTGCCATACCTCGTACCATTCTTCAACGATGGGCCTACCGGTCTCGGGATTAAGGTATTTTTTTATTTCAGCATCGATGTATTCTTTATCTGCTTGTTGGTCTTCAGGTTTTTGCGGGGTTATCTTGCCTTGATTGTTTAACCTTCCAGCTCTGCGGCTTATGGCATACATCTGCGCCAGTTCTTCCAGATTCTCACTGGATGGAAGTTTATATAACTGGGCCATAACATCAATCAAACCACGATATTGTTTACCGTTATGCACAAACGGACGTACCCTGGTAACACCATTTTGATAAGTAACTACGCCAAATTTCAAAGCAGCCGCTAATGTTCCTCTGGAGCGATCTGCAAATAATACACTCGCAATCGAACTGCTATCAGCTAATAATCCTTTAAACAGTTTGTGTTGATTCATTTTTTCAATAGCAGCATATTGATTAACCGCAGCCGCACGAAAACGCAGCATCATTCGATTGAAAGTACCGGAAAATATTCCTTCTGTTGCTTCAATATATGTTTCACCGGGAGTAACATCTTTTTCGCCTTTCCCTCCAATCAGGCGATCTCTGATATCTTCGCCAACCTTACCTAAAGGAACTACGTTAGCCCGAGAGAACTTACTGCGTAAATTCTCAGGCAGTGTTATTCCTTTTTCAGGATTCTGTCCAATGTATTGCGCTTCTTGAGAGGCTTTCTCACTAAACCTTGAGACAGCTCCCGGTTTTGTATCGGCCCGCTCTTTTTTTACAGCCTCAACTGCAGCAGCTACCCCTTCTTCAGGGAGTGGCGTAAAGTCAGAGGTTATAGGAAAGCCAAGAAGATTGGCTATTGTTGGTCTTTGGTCGTTTTTCGGGATGAACTCAAGCCTTGTGGCTTCTTTTTTATAGGCGTCCCAGATTGGTTGATAAAGTGTATCGTTGATCCGCTCGTATAGATCGGATCGTCGGGTGGTAATTCCTTGATCCCGTATTTTCGCAATGCCTTTTTGATAATCTCTTGCTTCGATAAGGTCGCCATTTTGTTGATACGCCCCCGTTATTAAGTCCAAAGATGCAGGCAATTTAGATGTCAGATTAGTATAAAATTGATCAAGCGGAGAATCAACCCCCTCATCAGGTTCGACAAAATAATCCTTATCCCAGTATTGACGGGAGTCCATGAAAATAGCTGTATCAGGTTCGGTTTGACTAAAATTCAACCCATCAGGGTCATGCTCTGGATTCACACTTTCTGCAAGGGTTACGAGTTCATCCTCAGTAAACGCCTCACCATTGGCTTTCCTGACAGCATATCCCACTTTATCTCCTGTGGGAGATGGCTGCATTATAACGGCAGAATCCTGCAGCAAAGCATCACCTAAAACACTGGCTGCCATAGATGTCTGATCCAGATTACCACCTAATAATTTGACAGAAATACCCGGAACCAAACCCGAATCATACGTACCATATGTTAGCTTCACCTCATGCGGAATACCCATCATCCGAAGGGTTGGAATCTGCCCGTCAGCATCTATTATTTTTTCACGAACCTCCTTATTAAAATCTACCTTTGCTTTTAGCGTAACCCCTGCAGGAAATCCATATCCTCTTTTACTTCCGGGGGCAGCCTCGACTCGAATCTCAGGCGCCAGCTTTCTGGCTTCTTCAGTTAATCTAGGCCGGACATCTTCAAGTGGTATTTCTTTCTTCCCTGATTTGCGAACATATTTGATGCCTTCAGCTAATGCTGGTGTTAACGCCTCATTTTTATTAAAAATTCCCTGTTCAACCTGCGCTTCTATAGCCGTCCTGTCTTTTTCAGTGTACTTATAAGCAGATTCCCAAGTACCAGTAAACCGATTTTGTTTACCAATCGGTGATAAGTATTTTTTCCCATAAAACCATAATGCAGCCTGCATTTGATCTGGAGTGATATTATTTTCTGCTGCCAACTTGCTCGTTAAATATTCAGCATATTGATAGGCTTGATCTGACGTTGGCATCTTCGCGTCATCTACAATTCTCTTTCCTTTCTTCTTTTTTTGACGATGCCCAAAAACCCGCGCCATATGCACATCTTGAACAGAATATGGACTGAAAACATTAGCCGCCCGATCACGGGTCAGTCTCCCATATGTCGTCGCCTTAAAGGCACCCGTGCTAACAATACCTTCCTTGTACATACGAATAATTCGATCTATTTGATTCTCATTAGAAAATATTTTTCTACCATTAGGCTTTTCCTTTTTCACCGCTTTCTTGAATCCTTCAGAATCCTCTACAGGATTAATCTCTCTGGCAGTACGCATGATGTGATAAGTATCTGAAAGATTTTGTTCCGGAGGTTGTTGTTGTGATGTAATGCCAAAAATAACAGATGCTTCCTCCATATTTGCAGTCCCGACAACATCCTCAATACCCAAGCCATATCGGTTGTACCAATATAACTCTCCACTCGTTGGTCCCAGTTGTGGTCCTACCATCTTTAAGCCCACTTGAGCCATTCTCCGCAAGCTACTCATAGATGTTGCGCTCACATCTCTATGAAGAGTATTTCTTAATTTCGGAGTTTTTTTCGGGGCACCATCAATATTTGCAAGCTGTTTACTGCTTGGATTATTGTTGGTTCTTTGCATAAGAGCATCCAGCGCCTTGGCGGTCTTAGTCCCCGGATATATTATTGGTGCTCTTGATTCTCTTGGTGTAAGTGATGGTTCAAGGAAATCAGGTCTTTCTTGTATTACCCGCGCAACAGGTTTACCTTCATAGGCTTCTTCTTCAGCAGTAAGAGGACGACCAATATCCCGTTCAGGAACAACACCTACTTCAGCTTCAGTAGCTCTTAATGTTCTTATTTCTCCACGCCCTCTACCCCCAACTTCACCTAAATTGACACGACTGATAATGTCATTAAATGACTGGAATCCAGTCCCGTTCATGGAGCTGCCAAGACGTTCCATAAAATCATATATTCGCTGAAGAAGACTTCTCGGCTTTCCGGTAATAATAGTATTGTCCTGACGCGCATGCCTGAACATTTCTGCAATGGCTTCCTCCATTTGCCCTACTGGCGTTAGCACCTCTCCACGACGAGGATCACCATAAAGTTCAGCCGCTGATTCGACATAAGTCGTACCTGTTTCTTTATTAATTTTTCTTCGTGCAAGGTTTTCAAGCAATAACCATTCTTTGGCAGTCCATAAATCCAACATCCGCATAGCATGAACCATCTCATGGTCCATAATGCTGGCAACAGCATCTTCACGCTGCGACGGAGTGGCGCCTTCTGCCATCCTTACATTATCCAAGCCCAGAAAAATCGTTTTCAGTGCAGGTGCATAATGACCTTGTGTAGATTGATAGGGACCTTCTTCATCAGGAGATACAATTTCATGGATAGGATTGCCGTCATTATCAAAACTTTGCATTGTCAATTCTTTATCTAAACGCAAAGAGATATCTTTCAGGCCAATTCGATCAAGCGCATCTCGCAAACGTATGCGAAGTTCTGTCAAACCGTTATCAGGCGCAGGCAATAATCCTGCAATAACAGGCGCTTCTTCTGCAACAGGCGCTGTTTCTGCTTCGGTTTTTCTTGCATTCAATTCTCTTTGAGACAAGCCTTGACGAGATAAGTCCTGCTTGATCTTACGCAGTTTAGTTTTACCGCCTCTCTCTTCGAGAGAGATATTTGTTGCTGCAGAAATAACCTCAATACTGGCATCATTCTCCTGTTCAACAGCAGTAACCGCCCTTGCGAATTCCTCGCGAGTATAAGGTTTGATCTCAAACACAGGCAGTTTGCTTAATACAGAAAGTCTCGGCATTGAAACCAAACGATTAAATAATAGCCGCAACTCTCCCTTATCCATCTTGTTGATATTGGGTTTACCAACAAACGCTTTCATCAAAGCTTTCATCTCTTGGGAATCAATCTCTGAAGAAATGTTCTTTGTTTCAAGCACATGCTTGATTTTTTCAATTGAAATCGGAATATCTGTTAATTCAACAAGGGTGCCTTTCTCGGCAAGCCTTGCTGATATTTCAGCGGCAAGTCCAGACAAGCGTGGATCTGATGAAGGCGGCGTCGGGGTATACAGACCAAGTTTGCCAAAATTTTCTTTAAGGGCTAACCGTGCTTCACCGACAGTAAAGGAATCTTGTTCCGAAAGACCTTGATTCAGCCGCTTCTTATTTATTTTCTGGGCAGCAGTAAGTTTCTTACCGCCTTCTATGGCCTCTACGGCAGAAAGACCTTCCTCATAGCCTTCGGCTATCGTTGTATTTGCTGCCTGATTGATTGCGGCACTACTAAAAGTATTGAAATCAGGATGCAGGGTACGCAATCCATACCTATATAATTCCTCGGCTTGTTCTACGGTATTATAAATATGAGGAGAAACATGCAGAATAGTTTTAACCCCCTCACGAATATTATGATCGATGAGTTGGTTGTCTAGGGAATAAGCAAGTAAAGCCGCATTGTTATAGGTAAGCTGTGGTGTACCGTATTGCGTATCAGCCGAATCAGTAACAATAAATCTTGCTTCTCCATCAACAGTTCTGCCATCTTTTACAGCGAAATTAGTATTATTTGGGAACGCCGACCCCATAGTTTTCGCAATAAGTCTGCCGTAATCATCAGCGATGTCATTAACGGCATCAGATGGGGTTGACGAATCATTAAATGCCTGCTCATCAGGATTACTTATCTGTGTAGGATTAATTCTATTTTGTGCTTCTATTGTTTCTTCTACTACATCGGCAGGAGTACCTTCTTCATCCAACCCTGATATAAACTCAGCAACTTGCTTATCTTCGCGTTTACGCAATTCGCTTTCTTTTTCTCTTTCAACGGCTGTTGTTGTTGTGCGTCTGCGCCCAGCGGCTGCATTAAGAACTAAATCTGCAGCAAAACCTACCGCACCACCCACAGTAAAATCATCCCATAATGACTCACCTTCAGGTAAATTCTCGTTATAAACACCCGCCTCTATAGCATTTTGTGCCCAGGCAGCGGTTACTTCCTGTACCGCTTCAACACCACCCTGTTTAATAGCCTGATAAAGTTTTTCTTTAAAAGGCTTACTGGCATTTTTCCCGATGTTTTTCAATAACCGCTCAACAGGAAGTAATTCAGACAAGCCGACAAAAGCACCAGCAATAATTGCTCCTGTCTCTTGGGCATCACTGATATGAATGCCCTGCGCCCGGGCCATTTCAATTCTACGTGCCTGATCCCCGGCGCCACCGCCAACAGCAATACCAGCAGGGACACCCTTCCCAACTCCAACCGCCAACTTGCCAGTCAATCCAAGAAGTTTAACGGCGCCGGCAGGAGTAAAAAAACTGAGAAATGAACCCAGACCTTCACCAAACTTGGTCATCCACTTTTCTCGGTAGGCAGAATCAGCCCCAATCAATTGATTTGTCCGATCTCTGCCGGCCCGTGATTTTTCAATGAGCCAGTTCTCATCTCCGGAATCGATTGCATCTTCAAGACCAATAGAATCGGTGACTGTATCAGCCAACGCAGCAAGACCTTCGCCGGCAGACATGAAACTATTAACAAACCCACGAGGGATCGCCTTGGCTGTTTCGTATATTTGGCCGCCAATAGTTGTTTCTTCTTCTGAATCTGTGGTCAAAGGGGCAGCAACGCTTGGTTCACGCGCTTGGCTGCTTTGTAAAGCATTGATAATAGCTTGGGTTTCTACCTCATTAGGAATATCGCCTTCAATTTCAACTCTTCCTAAACCTTCTACTTCTATGATTGGCATGACTAGTTAACAGCCCGGTAAACCCCGTCAGGTCCCTTAACCAAGCCACCACCGCCGCTAACCGCTCTACCTCCAGAAGAACCGGGGAGACCATGAATTTCCTCAAGGTTAACCCAAACCGATGGCGGAGCACCCAAGTCCTTCAATGCTTTAGTATATATTTGCCCATAAGTAGCATCCGGATAACGCTCCGTGATTTCTGAAGTCATTTTAGATAAAGTCAATTGCTGCTTTAGAATGTCCTGAAAAAATCGCATATATTCATTTTCTTGGACACCCTTTGCTTTCAACAAGGTTCCCGCAACAGTTAGTGTTTCCAATTCTCTGGAATATTGTTCCTTTTCTTGGACTGAATCAGCCTCAAGCATTTTCATTCGATATGACTCAGAAAGACGCTCTTCTTCTCTTGAAATTCCTCTGCCTTCTTTTAGAATTTCTGCTTGCGCCTTACCGGCTTCACTAATACCACCTGCTAAATCACCTCGACCAATACCGGCAGCTAATTGAATAATGGCTTGAGTACCTGCATCATATTTAGCCTGCTTTCTGGCTTCAGCCGACCTCCCCTCAGAACGGGTAATAAATTCTTCAAGCCCCTTATAAGGATGAGTGAACTTTGTCTTTCGTAAGGCATAAATTTCTTTCATCAAATCATTAATATTTGTGGGAATGCTACCATCAGTAGCAATGCCACCAGTAGTAATGCCACCAGTAGTAATGCCAGCAGCAGGACCAGGAACAACAGCATCAGGGATCACATTATTTCCATTAGTCCCATTAGTCCCATTGGTTCCATTGGTTCCATTGGTTCCATTGGTTCCATTATTAGCATCAATTAGTTTGATTCTTCTATCCATGATTCCATCAGGTTCGCTAAGTCTTTCTAGATAGTTACTACGCTTATCCCTTAAATTCTCCCTCCATTTTTTAATGGACCCCCACATATCACCAGCAGTTGGTCCTTGATAAGATCGCCCATAAGTATTATCCGATAATTGGTCTTTTAGGCCTCTCTCAAAAACTCTTTTTTCCAATGCGCCTTCTCTTTCCCCAATTCTGCTTTGTATAGTACCTTCTCTTTCCCTAATCGATTCTTCTTGCCCATCAATTAAATCAGGATCAATATCTGATATTGTTTCAACAACTCCAACTTCGTCATTATCTTCTAACTCATTAGAAACAAGTCCCATACGTTCCAAATATGGTCGAAAAGCACCTCTGTTTAATTGTAATAAAGTATCAATAGTAGCTCCTTCATCTATCGCCCTTCTTATTGTTTCCTCTATTGAATCTCCACTAGAAAATGTTTCTCCATAAGGCAGAGTACTACCCCCCTGCATCTTTACGATACCGCCATAAGCCATCGGCACAACGGACGGAATACCCATATTGACAGGTTGAGCCATAGACATTTCCGTAGACGAAATATCACCAAGACTTGCTTGGTTAAACTTGTTCCCATCTTCAATAAACACATTGGGAATACTTTGCATTTGACGAATTTTTTCTCGAGCCAACCCCGGAAATGTTCCTCCATTTTGCATCCCTACAACACCACCCTGATAAGCCATTTGAGTCGGAGGTTGCTGCGGAGGACCAGCCATAGGCGGAGGACCAGCCATAGGCGGAGGACCACCATTCATCGGTGGTTGCATTGGCGGAGGACCGCCATTCATAGCTTGCTGAATTTCCGGAGGTGGTGGCGCTACACCAGTAATACCTTCCTGCATGATCTGTTCAGCAACGGTCGGTTCCGCTTGCTGCATTTGAAGCTGATAACGCTTACGCATATCAGTCCTGCGCTGAACCTCCGAGATCAATAAAAATTGCGGTAATTGCCCGCTGGGCTGTTGCGCTTCTTGCAGCAACACATCATCCGGAAGACCTTTTGCCATATCTTCCTGTTCAATTAAATTTCCAATTGCCATCAGAATCCCCTCAATGCTCTGTGCAGTCCAACGCCTGCTACCCCGGGAACTCGACCACCAGCAGCAGCACCCATTGCTCCTCTATACAAACCTATAGCCCCACCAAGTCCGCCTAATGCTTGCTGCCATCCGCTTGGACCGCCTCGTGTAACCCCTTGATACTGACCTGTCGGACTTATCGGTAATCCCTGAAGCAATTGACTCATTAAACCTAACTGCTGTTGTGGATATGCCCGTTGTCGCAAGAAATCCTCATATCCCATAGTCAGACCTTGCTGACCTAATTGACGTCGACCAGCACCCATTGCCTCTAAATAACGTGCTCGTTCAAAGCCCATCCGCTGTTGCTGACCGCCTAACTGACCTAACTGCGCAGCCGCTGCTAATCGCTGTTGGCGCCCCGCACGATCTTCACCAAGACCAGTCATACCTAACTGAGCCTGCCTGTAGCCCTGATCCACATTAAACTGCTGTGCCTGCATATATGCCTGATTAGCAGCCTGACGACCCCGTTCCTGAATCTCCTGCGCTGATAATCCAAGCCGTCCGGCCTCCTGCATGGCTTGCTGTTGAGCTTGATATGCCACCACATTAGCCTGCTGTTGAGCTTGTCGCATCTGTTCGTTCTGACCAAATTGCGACTGACCAAACTGTTCTTGCGCCTGACGAGCAGCATCTTCCGCCTGTTGAGCGGTCATACCCATAGCCGCAGCTTGTTGTCTCGCCTGCTCTCCAAACTGATACGCTTGTTGAGCAAATTGTTCCTGCTGACTCAATCCTTGCTGCGTCTGACCAAAAGCACCTTGACGATGTTGTTCCATTGCCTGACGAGCAGCATCATCTGCTTGCTGGGCAGTCATACCCATCGCAGCAGCTTGCTGTCTGGCCTGTTCTCCAAACTGATAAGATTGTTGTGCAAACTGTTCTTGTTGTGCTTGTCCTTCCATAGTCTGACCAAAAGCACCTTGACGCCATTGCTCTTGTGCTTGACGACCGGCTTCAGCAGCCTGTTGAGCAGTCATGCCCATTGCTCCGGCTTGCTGTCTGGCTTGTTCTCCAGCCTGAAAAGCCGCCGTTTGCATCTGTTGCTGGGCTTGGCGAGCCGCTTCGGATGTACCAAAAGCCGCTTGCCGCATTTGCTCTGCCTGTTGCAGCGCCTGTTCCCTTGCCTGACCTGTCTGCAAACCAAGTTGACCAGCTTGCAATCTTGCAGCCCTGTCCGCCTCAAAGGCTTGCTGGGCTTGCTGGAAGGCCGCCTGACCTCCACGCATTTCAATATCGCCCATCTGCTGCGCAAGATTACGCTCTCGTTCAGCCTGCATGATAGCTTCCCGATAACCGCCTAAACCACCGGCTTGGGCCGCTTGCTCCGCTGTACCGGACGCTTGAATATCAGATTGACGCTGTGCCTCCCGCTTTTCAATATCGGTAACCATTCGCTGATATGGGTTCATGTACTGCTGAATGGTTTCTGCATCAGCCATCGTTCCAGCTTCAAAGCCCGGACCAAACTGTGCCCCACCGGGCGCACCTGTCCCAGTGTATTGTGCTGCTAATTCTCTGGCGGTGTAATCCTGACCTAACTCACGGGCTGCATAGCCGGGATCAAATTGCCCAGCCTCATAACCGCTAACAGAAGGAGCCGCTTT
>Ga0208182_1000843_pt1 | contig 16883 bp, 14 predicted proteins | sample MalvireepMed_906_FD_184248 | JGI IMG/M metagenome (GOLD analysis project Ga0208182, IMG submission 184248) | Marine viral communities from the Global Malaspina Expedition - Malaspina viral metaG DeepMed_906 (SPAdes) (version 2) | ecosystem: Environmental > Aquatic > Marine > Oceanic | place...
GTTTTATACATTGCTCATTGTGTGAGAAATCGTGATTGAAGCCGCCGATAGCATGCTGCTTGCAAAATATGGAAAACTCATTAAAGTCGCTAATGTATGCGCGCTGCGTATTTTTGGGTAATTTGGTGAAGATATCTTTAAAGTAGGCGTTAACCGCTTTTTCGTTATCAAATGCATCAAATTGAGACGTATCTGCCAATGCTGAATGAGTTCTTGATGTAGATGTAAACCTAGAAATATTCGCCATTTTCACTCTAACCAATTGATTTCTATATAATTTCACGCATGATAATGACAGTTATCATGCGTGAAAATGAATGAAACAGTACATCGAACGCAATTAACTGTATGAATTTACAGTATAAATAGCTTTTCCTATAATATCAAACGCTGACTATTTAGGTGTTATATAAGCGCTTCTACGTAAAATCTTGTGCGTGGTAGCCTTACTTTGTTCTCAGATTTCACGTAGCGACGCCTAAATTACGTACAGTTAATCGAACTAAAATCTTTGCCACTTAGCGCTGTTAGTTGAACCCGTATCGACTAAAGCAATGTCAATATACCCATTTATCACTATCTAGATAATTAGATTGAACAACTTGCTATTAAGCCCACCTTTGTAATTAAAACGATAGAAATGCTTATGAAGGGAAGGTTTATCAATTTATATCCGCTTAAAGAAAGAAGAATTAAAAATACATACGTTATCTTTCTTTTTCGTTATTTACTTGAGCCATTAAATACTGAATCTCTAATATCAATTTTTAATCTACAGATAAAGTGAGTGATTATGATTTTGATAAAATAAGCTATGCATAAATACAAATTAAGTTTTTACTCCTTGACCGCCGACGCAACAATATAATTTCGCATTAATAACCCTAGCATCCTCACGTGACGTTTAGAGCTAACAATGGATGAAAGAAGAATCGAGATAGAATTTAACCTAGCCAATCGCCAATGAATAAAATGGTGAAACTAGAAAATGGTAAATTACATAAGCGCTAAAAATTATATTTTTTAACCAATTAAAACTGAATAAGTAAGCCATTTTATCATTGGTATTTAGCACTCCGTATTAGGTCTTAAATGTTTAGATCATTAACATACAACGGCAGAACGTATTTTACCTACCTAAATTAAGAGAAAGGGTAAAACTACTATTATTATTAAATAATAGAAGACTTCAATGTAGCACCTAATGGCTAGACACCTTTTTAAATACTTTTATACTCTATTTAACATAATATACATTATGCGCAATTGAGTATATGAAGGTTTAAGGGCGTTGATGCCAGCCTTATTAGTTGGTTTGTCGTGCGTGATGGCTTACACACTTTTTAGTGTGCAGTTATTGCGTGGTTTTATGATGGGTTTTTATAACGTGCGTGAGATTAAAATCTGAGGCCGCTTTGCGCGCATACGGTCACCGTATGCGCGTAGCGCAGCCTTGGTTTTATATTTAATTTGCAGGTCTATTAATTAGATTCAGTGTCCGGTCAACTTGATGACGGTAAAAAGATATATCGTCAACTCGCTCGTAATCTGGAATAAAGTCTGGCAACAACTGATGGTAAATTTCTGGCACAATTAAAGATGTATCAACCGTCGTTTGATAGATTTGGAAGTTAAGATTATCAGGGCTGATATGCTCTATAATATCGTCCGTTAATGCTTGGATATCTTCGCCACCATAGGTTTCACCTTCAACACTATAAGCGTCTAGTAATTTACTTCCAACATATTCAATACCGAACCAGTTTTCAGCTTCTTCTTCTAAATAATCTAAGCTAAATACACAGTAATTGTTTTGCCACTTACACAGACAAACGATAGATTCTTTATTGAAATTGGCATGCCTGGCATAGTCCATTGCTTTGGTTAAATTCATAGTGCTTTTCTCGGTTGGTGAATCAAGTTTTTTGAATACGCCCACTCCGGAACCTCAGCTGGCTTGGCTTCTAATATTCTAAACAACGGAACAACATTTGATTGCGCAGGTTCGCATGGCCGTAAATCGATATTGATCCCATATTCCATTAACGCTTTTCGTTGCCGGTAATACGTGGCTTTCGACATCATACTTCTCAGGTCATGGCCCTCAGTCCATAATGTGTAAGTTGCTATTAATTTATTAGGCAGCTTTGCCGTGATTTCATCAGTTAATCTTATTTGGTCAGTCATTTCTATTTTACCTAAGTACAGGTTGAACAACTGGCGAACTCGATTGGGTGTTAAGTCTTTCGCTTGCGTAATGTCGAGCTTTTCCAGTTCTTTGCGGTGTAAACGCAGCTCGATACGCAACTTGTTTTCTGCCCAATTTTCGATGCCGATATTAGTTAATTGCTCAGGTAACTGTCCGGTTTTCGTTCTGATTTCTTCGGCTTTGCAATACAGTTTAATTGCCCAGCGCTCAGAGGTTTTTCCAAAGTAAAGCGTTCCTCCTTTGGTGGTTGGTCTGCCGTGACGTGTCTTAGCTTTAAATTCCATGGCGCGAATAAATGCTAGAACATCACTGCGTGATGGTAAGTTGAACGAGTAATTTATGTCGGTCATTCCAAGGTTATAATTACCGCTACGGATAGCGACTCGCTCTGGTAATGTTGGTTGAAGATTGAACTGGTCTGCAATAATGTTGAACGTGTCATAAACAAGTGTAAGCAGATCGTCAGAGCCAAATACATTGTGACCTTGAAGGAATTTAGAAGGGTTGCCGCTTACCCATAAATGGGTTGCGTTGCCCTGCCCGTCTGCGCCTTCACTCTTAATAGATATTCGCTTGTCATAACTGCCAACAGCATGATTTCTTTTTGGGCTGCGCCATTCAATTTCACCATGTTCATCCATGCTAAAAACTTCTCCAGCATTTAGTGGAGCGTGAACAATTGGCAAAGAGGCACGAACCCAATCAATCATTGGATATTTACCTGTACGGTTCTCATTTTGAGACAAAAGTCGGGTATTACTAGACTTCCCGACTCGCTGTAATTTTTCACTCTGCAAAACCTGTCAATACACTTATATGTGAAATATAAATACACATGTAGAGCAAATCAAGCTTTATGGTTCAAAAACGTGGTGTATGATTCTACGTATACGTGAAATATAAGAGTTAAAGTATGTCTATAGGCGAAAATGTTAAGGCGTTGAGGCTACGTAAAGGGCTAACGCAATCACAGCTTGCTAGTGCTTCTGGGATGCAATTAACGCAGGTTTCTAGAATTGAGAACGACGACACCGATCCCAAGGCGTCTACGCTTAATAAAATCATCACTGGCTTGGGCTGCACAGCTAATGATATTTTCAATAAACCCAGCGAGTCACAGAAGATGAATTTAGAAGAATTCATTGATGCAATGGATATACGCACAGGTATGGACATGAAAACCGTTGCGGTTTTATGGCGCTTGCTTGATAACCACGCATTGTTTATTCAGCAGGTACAGGACACTTACAAGAATGATCCACATCCTCAAGCTGCAGCAATGAAAAAAGCGGGTGTAGACTTAGATAAATACGGGATTAAAGAGTAGGCCATCAACCCCCTGCTCTCGCCTTGATTTCGCATGGTTTAGCAGGGGGGCGATGTGGCAATGATTCTTCGCCGAATCGGAGTCAGGCCGTTGGGGGGAAGAAGATTTGGCGTTTATACCAAGGGATACCCGTTCACTTCGTTCACTGCATGCCCTTTGGGCATCAGCTTTTATTGATTATTTTCACGCAAGTTTCGACGTGCATTGCTTTAGCGTGATTTAAATCTAAATAACGATTATGCGCTACTTGATAAGAGCTGAGACATTGCCAGTATTTATATTCATGAACAACGATATCTTTAACGAGATAAACCATTGACCCAAGAATTAAAGCAGCATAGAGCAGCTTATTACTTTTATTTTTGTCCATGATCAGCCTCTCCTAGCTTCTACGGTGGCCTGATCCTGTTGCGGGAGCTGGCGTAATATTCGTAGTTGGAGGTATGCATGGTATGCTAAATTTTATGCGAGTCACTGCGCTATCTGAAGAACTAGTAGAAGCACTACCACCAAGATTGACTCCCATTACCTTGATTCCACCATTAGCTCCAGCAGAGTCAGCACTGGTCGTAGTTACTGCAATATCAAAGTCCACGTTACTTTTATTATTATTGATAGCGTTCGCTGTCATTCTCCCGTCTTCAAAAGGTATAGGGTTAATTGCTCCTAAATTTTGGTCGCTACTAGCTAGCCTCTGTATGGCTTCACTAACACCTTCATGGATTTCGACTAGTGTTGTTGTTATAAACTCTTTTAATTCCATATTTTGATATCCCTTTTAGAATGAATAAACCAGTAATTTTGACCACAGAACAACAGCTACTTTTGGTACGAATGCCGTGTAGGCTCCGTGGTACCTACATTACATGGTTGCTTGGTTTTGATCCATATTTCCTCATGAGCCGCGAAACTTACTACCGCCATGCCGAAGAATTGGCAACAAAATACGGCATTGAGATACGCAAGAAAAGCCCATATTATCAGTAGGATAGCCAGACTAAACAATATACATTATGCGCAATTGAGTATATGAAGGTTTAAGGGCGTTGATGCCAGCCTTATTAGTTGGTTTGTCGTGCGTGATGGCTTACACACTTTTTAGTGTGCAGTTATTGCGTGGTTTTATGATGGGTTTTTATAACGTGCGTGAGATTAAAATCTGAGGCCGCTTTGCGCGCATACGGTCACCGTATGCGCGTAGCGCAGCCTTGGTTTTATATTTAATTTGCAGGTCTATTAATTAGATTCAGTGTCCGGTCAACTTGATGACGGTAAAAAGATATATCGTCAACTCGCTCGTAATCTGGAATAAAGTCTGGCAACAACTGATGGTAAATTTCTGGCACAATTAAAGATGTATCAACCGTCGTTTGATAGATTTGGAAGTTAAGATTATCAGGGCTGATATGCTCTATAATATCGTCCGTTAATGCTTGGATATCTTCGCCACCATAGGTTTCACCTTCAACACTATAAGCGTCTAGTAATTTACTTCCAACATATTCAATACCGAACCAGTTTTCAGCTTCTTCTTCTAAATAATCTAAGCTAAATACACAGTAATTGTTTTGCCACTTACACAGACAAACGATAGATTCTTTATTGAAATTGGCATGCCTGGCATAGTCCATTGCTTTGGTTAAATTCATAGTGCTTTTCTCGGTTGGTGAATCAAGTTTTTTGAATACGCCCACTCCGGAACCTCAGCTGGCTTGGCTTCTAATATTCTAAACAACGGAACAACATTTGATTGCGCAGGTTCGCATGGCCGTAAATCGATATTGATCCCATATTCCATTAACGCTTTTCGTTGCCGGTAATACGTGGCTTTCGACATCATACTTCTCAGGTCATGGCCCTCAGTCCATAATGTGTAAGTTGCTATTAATTTATTAGGCAGCTTTGCCGTGATTTCATCAGTTAATCTTATTTGGTCAGTCATTTCTATTTTACCTAAGTACAGGTTGAACAACTGGCGAACTCGATTGGGTGTTAAGTCTTTCGCTTGCGTAATGTCGAGCTTTTCCAGTTCTTTGCGGTGTAAACGCAGCTCGATACGCAACTTGTTTTCTGCCCAATTTTCGATGCCGATATTAGTTAATTGCTCAGGTAACTGTCCGGTTTTCGTTCTGATTTCTTCGGCTTTGCAATACAGTTTAATTGCCCAGCGCTCAGAGGTTTTTCCAAAGTAAAGCGTTCCTCCTTTGGTGGTTGGTCTGCCGTGACGTGTCTTAGCTTTAAATTCCATGGCGCGAATAAATGCTAGAACATCACTGCGTGATGGTAAGTTGAACGAGTAATTTATGTCGGTCATTCCAAGGTTATAATTACCGCTACGGATAGCGACTCGCTCTGGTAATGTTGGTTGAAGATTGAACTGGTCTGCAATAATGTTGAACGTGTCATAAACAAGTGTAAGCAGATCGTCAGAGCCAAATACATTGTGACCTTGAAGGAATTTAGAAGGGTTGCCGCTTACCCATAAATGGGTTGCGTTGCCCTGCCCGTCTGCGCCTTCACTCTTAATAGATATTCGCTTGTCATAACTGCCAACAGCATGATTTCTTTTTGGGCTGCGCCATTCAATTTCACCATGTTCATCCATGCTAAAAACTTCTCCAGCATTTAGTGGAGCGTGAACAATTGGCAAAGAGGCACGAACCCAATCAATCATTGGATATTTACCTGTACGGTTCTCATTTTGAGACAAAAGTCGGGTATTACTAGACTTCCCGACTCGCTGTAATTTTTCACTCTGCAAAACCTGTCAATACACTTATATGTGAAATATAAATACACATGTAGAGCAAATCAAGCTTTATGGTTCAAAAACGTGGTGTATGATTCTACGTATACGTGAAATATAAGAGTTAAAGTATGTCTATAGGCGAAAATGTTAAGGCGTTGAGGCTACGTAAAGGGCTAACGCAATCACAGCTTGCTAGTGCTTCTGGGATGCAATTAACGCAGGTTTCTAGAATTGAGAACGACGACACCGATCCCAAGGCGTCTACGCTTAATAAAATCATCACTGGCTTGGGCTGCACAGCTAATGATATTTTCAATAAACCCAGCGAGTCACAGAAGATGAATTTAGAAGAATTCATTGATGCAATGGATATACGCACAGGTATGGACATGAAAACCGTTGCGGTTTTATGGCGCTTGCTTGATAACCACGCATTGTTTATTCAGCAGGTACAGGACACTTACAAGAATGATCCACATCCTCAAGCTGCAGCAATGAAAAAAGCGGGTGTAGACTTAGATAAATACGGGATTAAAGAGTAGGCCATCAACCCCCTGCTCTCGCCTTGATTTCGCATGGTTTAGCAGGGGGGCGATGTGGCAATGATTCTTCGCCGAATCGGAGTCAGGCCGTTGGGGGGAAGAAGATTTGGCGTTTATACCAAGGGATACCCGTTCACTTCGTTCACTGCATGCCCTTTGGGCATCAGCTTTTATTGATTATTTTCACGCAAGTTTCGACGTGCATTGCTTTAGCGTGATTTAAATCTAAATAACGATTATGCGCTACTTGATAAGAGCTGAGACATTGCCAGTATTTATATTCATGAACAACGATATCTTTAACGAGATAAACCATTGACCCAAGAATTAAAGCAGCATAGAGCAGCTTATTACTTTTATTTTTGTCCATGATCAGCCTCTCCTAGCTTCTACGGTGGCCTGATCCTGTTGCGGGAGCTGGCGTAATATTCGTAGTTGGAGGTATGCATGGTATGCTAAATTTTATGCGAGTCACTGCGCTATCTGAAGAACTAGTAGAAGCACTACCACCAAGATTGACTCCCATTACCTTGATTCCACCATTAGCTCCAGCAGAGTCAGCACTGGTCGTAGTTACTGCAATATCAAAGTCCACGTTACTTTTATTATTATTGATAGCGTTCGCTGTCATTCTCCCGTCTTCAAAAGGTATAGGGTTAATTGCTCCTAAATTTTGGTCGCTACTAGCTAGCCTCTGTATGGCTTCACTAACACCTTCATGGATTTCGACTAGTGTTGTTGTTATAAACTCTTTTAATTCCATATTTTGATATCCCTTTTAGAATGAATAAACCAGTAATTTTGACCACAGAACAACAGCTACTTTTGGTACGAATGCCGTGTAGGCTCCGTGGTACCTACATTACATGGTTGCTTGGTTTTGATCCATATTTCCTCATGAGCCGCGAAACTTACTACCGCCATGCCGAAGAATTGGCAACAAAATACGGCATTGAGATACGCAAGAAAAGCCCATATTATCAGTAGGATAGCCAGACTAAACAATATACATTATGCGAAATTAAGTATATGGAGGTTTAGGGGCGTTGATGCCAGTATTATTAGTTGGTTTGTCATGCGTGATGGCTTACATACTTTTTTGGCATAGCGTCGCGCTGTGTTAGCCAAATGAAATAAAACGTGCAGAAAATGTGGTTAGCTTAATTAATATAATATGCGTGAGATTTAAATCTGAGTGATAAGTGGCGGCATTGCCTCTCACATTTTACGTAGCTGAATGGTTTGAATGAGCGTTGTATTGACTGATGTCATTGCTCGTTTTAAATGAACGCCCAAAGACACAATACATAATTAGAAATGGCATAACGTCTAACTAACGGTGAAAGAAAAGAAAAATGGATTTACTCCTAACTATTGGCTGCATAAGAACGGGCACTTGTAGCTAGCAATCTGTTTTGTAAAACCTACAGATAGCATTTTATTTTAAGAAATAATGTTTTTCTAACGTGGCAATATCATCTTCAAAGCTTAGTTTTTTCAGGCTTCTTTTATAGGTACTTTTGGCAGTATTGATTGCGTTTACGCTCACATCTTCATCGGGTAATTTAGATAACGCTTCTAATGATTTGAGTAATTGAACAGAAACTTCAATCATATTCGCGCCGTCCCGCGCTATAGGTGTAAAGGCGTCATTAAACATATCTGCGGTATTAAGTTTTGGTACGGTAACATTTGTGTACTTTTCTAATTGCTTATTTTTATCACTGTGTTGAGAGTCTTTCTTTTCGTTGTGGTTAACGTTGTTGTTTTCTTTACGTGACCAATATGTCAGCACGCGTGTGTAGCTGCCAATAATGCTTATGGCGGTGCCTGGGTCGTTAACTGACGGCGATAGCGCTCTAGCGCCTATTTCCGCCAATACAATAAGACCAAACCTAGGATCGGCCTCAAACGAACGTTCGTCACCAATATTGAACGCTGATACTAGTGTGCTTTTTGACGCAGTGATTGCACCGTGCTTTAGTTGCTGGCCAGTAGCGGCGTTCGATTCTATATACGCAAGAGGTTTATCAGGGGTAACAAAGTCTCCTGGTAATACTTGAATGTGCACCCGCGCATTGTTGTTACTGGCCCAGGTATGGGCTTTGGGCATATCGACAAGTTGTACGTACCCTATTTCGTCAGTAAAAATGGGTTCTGCCCCCTGCTCTACTAACGCGTTTATGTTGGGGGGAATGGTGCCCGCTAACCTTGGGTTGTTAATACGATGGTGTATGGCTTTGCTAGCAGCATCTTCTACCTTTTTCACGGTTGACCCTACACGCCCTAGCCTAGCAACGCTGTCTACCCAGCGGATAAACGTGAGTATAACCACGGCAAAGACAATACCTGTAAGAACAAACAGTAGAAACACGCCAGCATCAGCAAAAAAGGCGTTTTTTGCCGTAGTTAGTGCCACCACGCTGAATATAAATGCGCCTACAAACGTAGATAATGCGTTTTGTGATACATCATCGGCAATCAGTAAGCTGACAGAGCGCGGTGTTGATGAGCGACTAGCCGAGGCATACGCGCTCACCATAGTGCCTGCAGAAAAGGTGGCAATGACCAACATGCTTGAGGCCATTATTGACAGCAAGGCTTCCACCGACGCTTGATCTATAACGGGTAAATGCTCGGCAATGGGGAGTCCATCTGCAATTTTCGCTGTAAATACGGCCGCGATGGACAATACGCAAAAGGTTAAGGGCTTTACCCACAAACGCTCTTTAAAGCGATATACAAGAAAGCGAAATTTATCTACTGATATGGGTGCATCCATGGTGACTTCCTTTATATGACAACGGTATTTCGCGTTGTGGGCGTTATTTGTTTCTACGGCTATTACCCGAACATCGTTTAGAACAGTATTTTACCTGAGCCCAATTTTTCTCCCATTTCTTACGCCAAACAAAAGGTCGCAGGCACACTGGACACATTTTTTCGGGTAGTTCAGACTTCTTCATTATTCTCTAGTTTATTGATAAAGGCATTGGCGTGTGCTTTCATTGCATCAATATTGTCGTCTTTCATACGCTCATAGGTTTTATATATCATTGCCATACGTGGGTTCCCCTTTAGCTTTTCTTTTTGTTGGCTAATGAAATTCCAGTATAAGTAATTAAATGGGCATGCTTTTTCGCCGGTTTTTTTAGAGACGTGATAACCGCAATTTTTGCAGTAGTTAGACATCTTGTTGATGTAACTGCCGCTAGCAACATAGGGTTTACTGGCTAAGTGGCCTCCATCACTGTACAAGATCATTCCCGCGACGTTGGGAAGCTCTACCCACTCGTAGGCATCGGCATACACTAAAAGGTACCACTGCTGAACGTCGTTGGGGCTTAACCCTGCAAGCAAACAAAAATTACCAATAACCATTAAGCGTTGAATGTGATGTGCGTATGCATTGGCTTTGGTTTCTTTAATGCACTGGCGCATACAGTTCATGTTGGTTTGTGTATCCCAGAAGAATGCGGGAAGACTACGGGTGTGGTTAAAGTAGTTACCTGTCTTTAGTCCCGGCATGAAATACCAATAGAAACCTCTCACGAATTCTCGCCAACCAAGAATTTGTCGAATAAACCCTTCTACAGAGTTCAGCGGCGCGGTGCCTGCGTAATACGCTTGTTCTGCTGCGCTTATACATTCTAACGGGGTTAATAGCCCGCAATTTAGGTAAAGCGCTATGTGTGAATGGTATAGCCAAGGTTTACCTTCAATCATGGCGTCTTGATACTGCCCAAATTGAGGTAACCTTTCGTCAATAAAGGTGTTTAAGACTTGAAGGGCTTGTGTGCGGGTGACCGCATAATGAAAGGGTGTTAGGTCGCCAAAATGGTCACAAAAATTATCTTCAACCAGTGATATTACTTCTTGTGTAACAATATCGGGGGCAAATTTTGAATGGAGGGGAACCTGTTCTGTTGCGCTCATGGGTTCTCTATTTTGAGCGTCATAATTCCACTTCCCACCTACGGGGTTTTTGCCTTCCATTAAAATCCCATGTTTTCTGCGCATTTCCCGGTAAAAAAATTCCATACGATACTGCTTACGACCGTCGGCCCACTGTTTAAATTCGTCAATGGTGGCCAAAAAACGTGTGTCATCTTCTATGGTAACAGGTACATTTAATACCTGTTGCCATTGCTGCATGCTTTTGTATAAGCGGTATTCGCCGGGCATGGTAACTTTCACGTGGTCGAAGCTACCCTTCGCTAAGGTATGTTTTATTTGTTCAAGTAAACTGCCTTTGTTTTCTGCTGAGTCATATTTTATATAGGTTACCCCAAAGCCGTGTTCTGTTAACTGCTTTGCAAAATGACGCATCGCACTAAATAAAAAAGCGATTTTCTTTTTATGATGTTTTACATAGGTAGCCTCTTCTTTCACTTCTGCAAGCAAAACGCGATCGTTCGCTTTATCCGCCTGACTGAGTACCGGTAGACTTGGCGTGAGTTGGTCTCCAAGCACAAGAATAAGAGTTGCCATTCACCTACCCCTTTAATTGTTGAAACGCATCTAAAGCACGTTCGCGGGATGCTTTTAAATCGACAATGGGTTTGGGGTAATGGGTACCTAGTTCAAGGTTTGCTTCTTTGGCAATAATGGGTGGCGTTTCCCATGGTTTATGAATGTATTTATCGGGTAGGTCTTTAAGCTCAGGGCAATATTTTCGTACGTACTTACCTTGCTTATCAAACTTTTCCCCTTGCAGTATGGGGTTGAATATTCGGAAGTACGGTGCCGCATCGGCGCCGGTGCCTGCTACCCATTGCCAGCTTGCACTGTTGCTTGCTAAGTCAGCATCAAGCAAGCAGTCCCAAAACCACTTTTCTCCCTCATGCCAACTCAGTAATAGGTTTTTTACCAAGAACGAGCCCACAATCATTCTTACACGGTTGTGCATATAGCCGGTTTGCCACAACTCTCGCATGCCTGCATCTACAATAGGAATGCCAGTGTTGCCCTGCTGCCACGCTCGTAATGCTTTGTTATCACTTCGCCAATTAAATTTATCAAATTTTTCGTTAAAGTTTTTATTCGGCAAGGTGGGGAAATGAAACAGTAAATAGTAACTGAATTCTCGCCACCCTAATTCACTCAAATAGGTATCTATGCTTTTATCTTCTGAATGACCAAACTTGTCTTTGATGGCATACCAAATTTGGTTAGGAGAAATTTCTCCAAAGTGCAAGTGAGGAGAAAGTTGAGATGTGCCGGTGACAGACGGTATATCCCGTTTATCTTTATACGATCTAGCCCCTTGCTGAATAAAAGTAGCAAGCTTGTCTGCCGCGCCTTCTTCACCGGGGTGCCAATGGTTTGGAAAGTTAGAAGCCCAATCCAGTGATGGGAGCAGTGTCAAACTATCAATACTATCACCTTTATTTTTTACATCAGCATAAGTGATACGCGAAGGCGTCGATTCTGGGTAGCGTGGTGGCTCTACATTTAAGCAGCCTTTTCGATAATAAGGCGTAAATACTCGGTATGGCGTCTTATCTTTCTTAAGCACCTTCATAGGCTCCCACAACAAGGCACCGTTAAAACTCTGAGGTTGAGCCCCCTTTTCAATGAGTTTTTTCTTTATGGCCTTATCGCGATTTATTTGCCAAGGTTCATAGCAACGGTTCCAGTATATGTGTTTAACATCGAATGTTTCCATCAAGGATAAGACTATCGTTTCAGCATCGCCTTTAAAAATTTGCAAATGGCCGTTTAGTCTTTTATTCAGACTGCTGAGCGAGTGATGCAACCACCACTTACTGGCCCCTCCAGGCTCTCGTCCGTCTGGCGTTTTCGTGTCGTAAATATAAATGGGAATAATGTTTCCCGACGCGCAAGCAGCATTCAAAGCGGGGTTATCCTTCACTCGCAAATCCTGCCTAAACCACATGATGCTTACTGGAACCGTCACAATTTTTCCTTTTTTAATGAGTCTTTATTAAGGTTTAGTTCGTAGTGTGTTAATCAACAACCTGTCTTCTACGTTTTACTGGGGCGTAAAGATCCTGTAGTTAGAAATAAACCTGTGATTAATATGGATAATATAAATACTCAGCCTGCGAACACCGCCGAATCACACCTTCGACAGACTCGTGGGCTATTTTGGTTCAGATACGACCTTCGCTTACATGACCATGCTGCACTAGCGGCAATGACTCGCTTAGTTGACGAAATGACCCTTGTGTATATTCTCGATGAAAGTTGGTTTTGTCCAAATGCTTATGGCGTTCAGTCAATGGGCGAACACAGATATCAATTTTTAATGGAATCGCTTTCAGACTTACATAACGCATTAACCAGTGTAGGGCATGAATTGGTTGTTATCACGGGTAATGTGGCCGAAGTGCTTGTTGAATTATTGACTGAAAATAGCTTTAGTCATCTAGGTGTTAGTCATTACGGTGGCTTTAATGAGGTTAAAGAAGTCGACGTTATTCAGCAATATTTCCCAGCGGTAACCATGGTCACTGGCAATACGTGTTCTTTGTACAGTCCCGCCACACTGCCATTTGATGTGAACGACACTCCCGATGTGTTTTCGCCATTTCGCCGCAAAATTGAAAAACACGGCGTGAATATTCCAGCGTCAGATGATGTTACCCATTGGCCATTGTCTTTCACACCTCGCATGAATAAATCCCGTACGATGACGTTGAGTGCGCCACCACAACTTGATGACGAATGCACTGAAACTTTTACAGGAGGAGAGCGTGCCGCCCTTGCGCATTTACATCGCTATCTCTTTGATTGGAAAGGTGCTTCAACTTACAAAGAAACCCGAAACAGCCTCGATAATTGGCGAGACAGTACCAAGTTATCTCCTTGGTTAGCCATTGGTGCCTTATCACCTAAGACGGTGATGAGACAACTGTTTGCGTTTGAAGAAAAGCACGTTAAAAACGACTCTACTTATTGGATTTATTTTGAATTGCTTTGGCGAGAATTCTTTTTCTGGTTACAACAAAAACATGGAAGTAAGTGGTTTGCCTATTCAGGCATTCATGGAAAGCAGCCAAATACCAGCCACGACCCTCAGGCATTCTTATCATGGTGCAATGGCACTACGGGCTACCCCATCGTTGATGCTTGTATGCGGCAACTGGCAAAAACCGGTTTTTTATCTAATCGAGGCAGGCAAATCGTCGCCAGTTGTTTTGTGCATGAGCTGCGCCAAGACTGGCGGTATGGCGCAGCTTGGTTCGAGCACAAATTAATTGATTTTGATGTAGGGAGTAATTGGGGGAACTGGCTTTATCTCGCTGGCGTCGGGAGTGATCCAAGAGGCCATAGGAAATTTAACTTGCTTAAACAGACAGAAGCCTACGACTCCAAGGGAGAATTTTGCAATAAGTGGCTGTCATAGATACCTCAGAGGTCACGTTAATTTGGTTAAAGCGTGATTTACGACTACGAGATCACGAACCTCTTTATCGGGCGATACAAAATAACGAAGCTATTATTTTGTTTTACTGTTGGGAGCCTAGCCTCATGAGCGACCCGCATATGTCTGATCGGCACTGGCAGTTTGTACACCAGAGTTTAGAGGCCATAAACGCGCAAGTGCCGGCTTCAATAAGCGTATTGCAGCTTCATATGGAAATGTTGGCGGCATTGGACTTTCTTAGCCAACATGTTGGGGTTACGCGTATCAGAAGTCACCAAGAAATCGGTGTTTCGGTTACGCATAACCGAGATTTGGCAGTGGCCAAGTGGTGTACCCGGAATCAAGTGACATGGCATGAAGCCAAAAGCGGCGCGGTTATTAGAGGATTGCCGAACAGAAAAGCGTGGCAAAGTAATTGGGAATTGACCATGCATGCCCCTACTCTAGACCCTGATTTATCCCAAGCTAATTGGTTCCCTTGGCAGCATCTTCCAGTGATGAAAACCCGAGTGTATCAACCCTCGCTAGTACAACATGCTCTAATGCAACCCGGGGGGGAACCTCGCGGTTGGCACGTCATGCATCATTTCTTTAAAGGTAGAGGCGAACGGTACCACCGCGATATTTCTGCACCGCTAGCTTCGCGCACGTCCTGCACACGATTAAGCCCCTACATCGCGTGGGGAAATCTATCGATTAAGCAGGTTTACCAGTTTGTTGTACACCAGAAGGCAGCGAAAGAACACAGGACGAAATCGTGGCGAAGCGCCATTAACGCCCTGCTCTCGCGGTTACACTGGCATTGCCATTTTATTCAAAAATTTGAAAGTGAACACGACATGGAGTGTCGGCCTATTAACAAGGCATACAACCAATTTCCATACATTGATGGCCCAGAGGCAGAGCGGCGCTTTTACCTTTGGAAAAACGGACGCACAGGCTATCCGTTGGTCGATGCCTGCATGCGGGCGTTGAAAGCCACGGGCTATTTGAATTTTAGAATGCGTGCCATGGTTACTAGCTTTTTATGCCATCACTTAAATGTGCATTGGCTAAAGGCTGCTCACTATTTAGCGAGCCAGTTTTTAGACTTTGAACCAGGCATTCATTATCCACAAATTCAGATGCAGGCTAGCGTAACAGGCGTCCACACTGTTCGCCTGTATAATCCTCATACGCAATCTCAACGGCTAGACCCTAATGGAGAGTTTATTAAGCGATGGGTGCCAGAGCTTTCTCTGTTGCCTTCCGACGCCTGTCATGCTCCTTGGATGTTAGGTCCGTTAGAGTGTGTGATGCTAGATTTTGACCTTGTTCGTGATTATCTACCGCCCATTCTCGACATTTCTTATCACTCAAAGTTAACGGCTGACCGTTTATGGCAGTACCGAGAACGAGACGATGTCTTACAAGAAGCGCAACGTATTGTTAGGCGTCATACATTAAGCCATAGCCCGTCTCGACAATGGGTAAGTCAACAGATGCGCAAAACGAAATGATCATTACGCTCGGTGCACTGTTACGCTGTGACAAGAGTTTCACTATTCATGACATCATGAGGGCTAGCGGTTATTTTTTCTTAACCACTCATTTAACAATTTAATTTGGCCACACTTGTACGCGGCATACATTAGCCTGACTGAATTAGACACTGCTTCACTGTCACTCCATCCTGTTTTTTCGCGAATTTCATCGTAGCAAAGCTTTGCTTCTGGCGAGACATAACCGCGAACCAGTTTTTTACCTGCTTCTCGTTGGCGTTCACGAAAGCGACGTTGCTTATCAGCGTTCGCTTTTGCTTTGTCTTTTACTGTACTTTTTTTGGTTTTTTCTGTCATAGTAATCACAAGCTCGTTAGATATTCGAGTTTACCATGCGTTTTTGTGAAGAAAAATGACTGTTCAGAGTTGTTTGGCTTACAAGTGTTCGCTAAATTAGCATCGTAATTTTTAAAACAACGAGTTGGGAATGTCAGAACAGAAAAACAGCTTTAATAGAGACGACCTTTTAGCCTGCAGTCGCGGTGAAATGTTTGGCCCGGGAAACAGTCAGTTACCTGCGCCAAATATGCTAATGATGGATCGTATTGTGTCTATAACAGAAGACGGCGGTGAGCACGGTAAGGGTGAAATTATCGCCGAATTGGATATTTCACCAGACCTTTGGTTCTTCGATTGCCACTTCCCCGGTGATCCCGTCATGCCAGGCTGCTTGGGCTTAGACGCCATGTGGCAATTAGTTGGCTTTTTCTTAGGTTGGAGCGGCGGTCCAGGTAAAGGGCGAGCGCTTGGTGTGGGTGAAGTGAAATTTACCGGCCAAATTTTACCAACAGCGAAAAAAGTGACTTACAAAATCACCATGAAACGTGTCATTAAGCGCAAGCTGTTTATGGGCATGGCTGATGGTGTGGTTGAAGTTGACGGTAGAGAAATCTACGTAGCGAAAGATTTAAAAGTCGGTTTGTTCCAAGATACCTCAAACTTTTAGCCAGTTTCGCTAAGGGCGCACACGTTGTTGCCCCTATAATGAAAAAAGCCCCGCTAGGGGCTTTTACATGCATAATCATTAAAAGAGAAGGCGTTACTTGACGCTCAGTCCTATGTGCCTATCCTCTACTGCCTCACGCCAGCCTCCTAACCATTGAGAGCGCGCATCGTTCTGTT
>Ga0208182_1000861_pt1 | contig 16647 bp, 29 predicted proteins | sample MalvireepMed_906_FD_184248 | JGI IMG/M metagenome (GOLD analysis project Ga0208182, IMG submission 184248) | Marine viral communities from the Global Malaspina Expedition - Malaspina viral metaG DeepMed_906 (SPAdes) (version 2) | ecosystem: Environmental > Aquatic > Marine > Oceanic | place...
TCGAGATGAACGGCGAAAGCTACCGCCTCAATCAAAGCCGCGCCCGCCTCGCCGCCGCTAACAAATGAACCTCACAGAATTGGCCTGACGGCCAATGCGCCTTGGACCGGGCTTGCTATATGAGGGCGCACGCTCCAAGGCGCTCGCCCCAAACTGGCCGACTTTTGCTCCGCCACAATGGCCGAATTTTACTCCGCCGTTGACACTCCCTAGTGCCTGCAGAAGCATCTGGGGCGCTGGGATCCATAAATTGGCCTTGGTCTTGCCCTGGCGGACGCTGATCGCCTCTCCGTCGAAGTCTGACCACTTCATCTTGAGCACGTCGCCGATCCGCTGCCCGGTGCCCAGCAGGAGCTCGAACAGCAGGCGGGTGCGCGGCTCAGCCTTCTCTCTGGCGGCGTCGATCATCTCGGTCGGCCAAGGCAAGCGCTCTTTCTTGTCGTTTGACCTCGGAGACGCCCTTCGCCCGGTTGCCGCCAGTGGGCAGCAGGCCAAAGTCGATCGCCTTCTCCATCACGATTTTGAGGATCCGCAAGCGATAGTTGGCTTTGTGCGGGCTTTTCTTGGCCCATGTATCCCGCCACTTGATGACGTGGTACCGCTCTATCGCCTTGGGCTGCAGGTGTCCGATCTTGTCCTGAAGAAAGTCTAGGTGCTGCCGGTAGTCAGCCTTCGTTCGCGGCGCAAGGTTCGCAAAGTCGTCAGACCGCTCGTAGCGCTCGATCACGTGAGTGACTGTCTTACCCTCAGCCACCGGCATGGGGGCGTTCAGCATGCGCTCACGTTCCTGGTGCAGGGCAAAGGGGACAGGGTCGCCCGCGGGGAACTGGGTCTGGAGCGGGATCTCCACGATCTTCGCGCCGTAGCGTTTTCGGAAGAACAGCTTACCGTCCCGCTTGCGCCTATGGATGTAGGAGGGGAGGTCGCGTCCCTTCATTCAGTCATGTCCACAAGGTCAGCTGGGTTCGACGATTTGTCATGGCCTGCAATCTCTACCTCGATCCCACCACCTGGCAAAATCGTTGCCTTGCCGATTTGGCGGCCGAGCTTCTGTTCCAACGTCGACACATAGAGAGCGACGCGGGCAGGAGACAAGATGGTAGTGCCCGAAGTCGGTTTGACGTGTGCGTTCATCGTGCTGCACTCCGGTACTGGCCGGGTCGCAGTCGCAGAGGCTTCGCATTAACGTCGACTATCTCGATGCAACTTGTACCGTATTCACGCGACATAACGTATCCGGTTTCCCGCTCGTGGGAGGGGGATCTGGTAAAGATTACCTCGTCGCCTACTTCGGGGAAGTGAAACGGGAAGCGAGAGTTCACGGAGGCGCTCGTCTGCGTATCGACATTCGGTGCCGCTTCAACCGTTTGCTCAGAGTGGGCAGAGGGCTTGGGTTTCGATGTGTCCATTCTGATATGTCCGCTCTTCGAGTGATGAAGGATATCTCGCCAACCGAATGGATTGGTTGCACCTAAGCTGCGCTGAGACCTTAGGTGCAACCAAGGTGCGGCATGGGCCACGCTAGTTGCAAGCCTGCCTATAAGTTTGGGAAAAACTGCGAATTTGTCAACTTTTTCGAACGCAAAAGCGGTAGCCTTGGGAAAAGAGCCAATCCGGATTGAGTTGCGCAATCCGGATTGACCTAGTGCTTCACAGGGAAGGGGTGCCCCCGAGCGGGAGTTAATGCTCGAGGGCCGATGGGAAATTGCGACACTGTTGCGGAGTGCAATTCCACTCATGAGTGTGACAGATCGTAATGGCATGTCAACATTCCTTGCAGCTGTGGCGTCATTCGCAGACGCCTTCGATATCCAGTTCCATGAGCCCCTGTTCAGTGAGATGTGCTCTGCGATCGGGCTTTTCACCAGAGACCTGAAGCAATCCAGCCCGCACCAGCAGCTGCATTGTGCTGTCGGCGTGGCGCTTCTTGTAGGTTGGGTTCATAGCAGTCCAAACGATATCCAGTGGGTTGCGCGAGGGCATTTCGATAAGCCCGCCGTAGTTCAGTGATCGGTGGGCATCTATCAGCGCCGCCAGTTGCTGCTCTGTCAGTTTCCGGGTGCTCATAGTGCCTTGCCCCGTTGCAGCTCCGCTAAGCGTGTCTGGTTCACACTGTGGCCGCGAGCCGCCATCAGCGTCGACCATGCAAGGCGGCGCAGAAGGGGGCGGTCGTGGACTTCCTCAGGGTAGGCCGCGACCGACATCGCATCGGCTAGCTGGGCAGGCGGGGGAACCGCCAGAGGAAATTGGATTACCCGCGGGCAAATATGTTTGCACGACTTGTCCGCGGGCAGGATGCCGGTGCTTCCAACACCGACATCCAATCCATCCCGAAAAAACAAAGGAAATACGGGATGAAACTCAGCTGTGAACTCAAGCTCCCTGGAGCGTGGAAAAAATTTAAGGAGGTTCGGCGAATGCTGACCATCATGTACGACAACCCCGGTCTCACCATCTTTTTGGCAGTGTGCTTGATAGTCATGGCACTGTGCCTGCTGGCTGCTTACGCAATCTACCGGCTTGGTTAGGCCTTGGGCTGATGGGGTGGGTCCGGTGTAGGTTAGCATGTCTTCCTCCAATATCACTGGAGGTTTGATAATACGAAAAAATTGTACACATCAATTCAATAATTCAAAAAAATCGTATTATTTGAAAATTCACCTATACACCGTGGCGCTTGGCGATGAGAATAAAACGTGAACATTTGGGGGAATCGGGTTGCTTGTGCGGTTAGTCGCTAGGGTTGGGTTGGCGTTGGGTATCAATCTAAACTGGATATTTGCGCCGATAACGTGGGCTATAGTTAGTCGAGCTCAGCCAAAATCGCTTCACGCACGTCGGCTGGAAGTCTCGCTGGATCACCGCCGAGAATGAAGTTGTAGTCGACCATGAATGCTTTGAGGTAAAAGGTCATGAGCTTCACAGAAGGAGATCCTGCTTTCTCCTGGGAGATGAATGTCGTGTATTTAATGCCAGCGCTGGCTGCCAGCTGCTTGCTGGTCATACCCGTCATCTTTCTGGTTGCGACCAGACGGTGATGGATCGCTTCAGGCGATGTATCGCCAGCGCGGGTGAGTTTTTCTTGTTCAATGTAATCCATAGGTCTGATTACGCCCTGATACGAAAAAATTGCACTTTCCATCGACTGAACGGTTGATTGTACGAAAAACTCGTACTACGCTTAGTGTATGGAAACACCGACGCGAGCGTTCATTTTGGCCTTGGGTGGCTATCAAGCTGTTGCCCGATCTCTGCATAAGAGGTCGACTACGGTTCATACCGCCATGCAAAGCGGTACTTTTCCTGCCTCTTGGTATGACGCGCTTTGTCGAATGGCGATCGATGCGTCTTTGGAAGAACCGCCACGCTCGATGTTCTCCTTTCTGCAGATTGAGGAGGACGCGGCATGAGCTGGTCACCTTCAGTTTACCACCCTGTTTATCGCGGAGGGGTGTTTGAGAGGCTCGACGGTGAATACTGTCTCGCAGCCACTGCAGATCTTAGTGTTGTTCCCTTGCAGAAAAGACTTTCTCTTGTTGGCCATGCAGTTCGGACAAATGAAATGCTCTGGTTCTCCCATGTCGTGGCCTTCTTTCAGCCGATACATGATGCTGCCGGCAGGAGTATTCCAAAGTTCATAGCGGTCGAAGTCAGGCTGCTTTGTCTTCGATGCCGCAAGCGAAGCGGCAAGTATCGACAACCGTTGTATCAGCGTCGCGTTCGCGACCTGGATGCTAGCCACCTGTGCCAGCAATTCGCTAGCGGCGAGTTTGATTTCTGAAGCTGGGATGTCTTCCACTGTTTTCGACAGCTGTTTGATTTCGACGAGGGTTTCAGTTGCCCGCTTCGCAGACGTGCCAGTGTCTTCCGCGAGTTCAATCGCGTCTCTGATGGATTGGAATTCGATATCCACAGTCTTCCCCAAGTTGATTCGTTTCCGAATGTTACCTCCAAAGGGAGTTTCGCGACATGAGTGCGTTGCCGGTGACCTGCCCCCCGCGAAATCCCTCACCATGATGTAGAGTCTGCCCAACCCTGAAGGAGTAGACGAATGCGGAAGAGCCGTTTTACCGAGGCGCAGATTATTGGGATGATCAAGGAGCAAGAGGCAGGCATGCCGACGGCGGAGGTGTGCCGCAGGCACGGGCTCAGCCCGGCAACGTTCTACAAGCTGAAGTCCAAGTATGGCGGCATGGAGGTGTCGGAGGCCTCGAGGCTGAAGGCCCTGGAGGACGAGAACGCCAAGCTGAAGCGGCTTCTGGCCGATACGATGCTGGACAATGTGGTTCTGAAGGATCTTCTGGGAAAGAACTGACGACGCTGACCAAGCGGCGAGAGGCGGCGCTCAGGGCGCTGCGGGATCACGGCATCTCGCAGCGCCGGGCCTGTCGGCTTGTCGGTGTCGACCCAAAGACAGTCCGGCGCGAACGCCCGCCGGACTGCCCTGAGATCCGCAAGGAGATGCAGGAGATCGCTGGAAAGCGGCGCCGGTTCGGCTATCCCGCTGCCCGGCAGGGCATCACGAAGTGATGTCCCGAGAGGGGGCGGATTGGCGTGTTGCTTGAGCGCAAGGGCATGAGAATGAACCACAAGAAACTGTATCGGCTCTACCGGGAAGAAGGGTTGTCAGTGAAGCGGCGGCGCGGCCGCAAGCGGGCCCGTGGAACGCGCTCCCCGATGCCGGTGGCTACGTATCCCAATGCGCGCTGGTCTCTGGACTTCCTGGCTGACAGCTTCGGCCCATCCCGAAAATTCCGCATCCTGGCAGTGATAGACGATTGCAGCCGCGAAAACCTGTGCCTGATTGCTGACACCAGCATCTCCGGCGCGCGTGTTGCGCGTGAGCTGGATGCGCTGGTGCGGATCTACGGTAAACCCGGATGCATAGTCAGCGACAACGTCCTATGTCGGGAAAATCTGGCTGCTTAGGTCAGCAGGTCATGGGACATCCGGAGCACCGGATGCCCTGTTACGTTTGCCCAGACGGGCTCTGCCATCAAGAAATGATCTCTTCCATAGCAAACACAGGGTACGCGCGCTGGCGGCTCTCACCGTCCTTAAGACGAGATCATCGGGTCGCAAACACAGAAGGCCTGAACATTATCTACGAGGTCAGTTACCTGCCTCCACGGCACCTACAGAGAAAGGTCCTTCTGCGATCGATCACCCCTCAAAGAAGGGGCGATAGGGCTCGCCATGTTTAATGATCCCGTGAACTGTGAGGGCCATTCACCGCCCGACAGGGTATTGCGCAGCAATGTCCCGAAAGGGTGGCGGCGATTGCGGTATACGCCTTTCGGCGCAAATGTGAGTTGTGGCGGTCCTTGGCAATGTAGCGCTCGAACTTATCCCGGAAGCTGTTGGTGCGCTGCAGAATGGCAACCTGACCAGCCATCCATAGGGTGCGGCGCAAACGGGCATTCCCGTATTTTGACAGCTTGGTTTGGCCCCGGAATGTGCCCGACTGAATGGTTGCCAAGTCCATGCCGCAGAACTTCAAGAACTGCCGATGATGTCCAAAACGGCGCAAGTCGCCAGCTTCTGCGAGGATGGTCAAAGCGTTGATCGGGCCGATCCCAGGTATTGATGTCAGCAACTGATAGTCAGGTAGATCCTTGAGAAGCGCGACGGCGCGATCTTCAATTTGATTACGTTGCGCAATGAGACTGCGGCCTTCTCCAAGGACCAAGCGGAACATTCTGATCGCATCAGAATCTGGGGCAACCGGCAACCCCACTGAAGACTTAGCTGTCTCGTAAATATCTGCAAGCAAACGCTCTTTCGCGACCTTGCGCCCAATGACATCCCAAGCATCAGTGGTGAAAGCGGCTTTGCCCATTGCTGCGATCAAATGTGGTGATGGATAACGCTCAAGGAATGCAAAGAACCAATCACTGCGTGAGCTGCGGTAAAACCGACCCGCTTCAGGGAAGTACAGCGGCAGATAATGGGTCAACACCCGGTGCCAAAGTTCAGTCTTCGACTTGGAGACGATATCGTGGGTTTTGGACAGCTCTTGAATGTCATTCGTGCCGCATACCAGAGGGTCGTGGTAATATTGCTCGTTTCCGATCTCCATCATATGCAGGATCACTTGCGCATCCTTTGGGTCATTCTTATCCCAGCTGTTGTTGAGGGCTTCCCGCGTCCGCGCCAAAGCCACTGAGGACACCAGCTTTATCTCAAAGCCAGCAGTTGCCAGATAGTACGCCAAGGCACGGTGATAAGTGCCTGTCGCCTCAAAGGCCACACGAACTGGGCGTCCGTATCCCTTAAGTGCGGTGGCGAGGCGGTTGAAGTCGGCGAATTCGTTCAAAACTGTTAAGCGACGTCGCCGTTTCTGATCTGGAATAGCGATCAAAACTTCATGCCGGGCCTTGGCGATGTCGATAGCCACCAAAACAGGGGCATCTTGTGCAACAATAATCTTGGTCATAGTTGGTCTCCTTTGCGGTGTGGTTTGTGCAAAACCACTGTAGGGACCCGAGACCCGGCTATGACCACCTGCTGCGCTATCTGGAGGCTGCGCAGGCGGCCATAGCCTCTCAATCAGCTTCATTCCAAAGGTGTTACGGGACAGAGTTCACGAGCCGGGCCATTCTGAGGTGGGCCGATCAGAACGCAATTCCGTGGCACTATATCGACCCAGGGAAGCCGCAGCAGAACGCCTTTATCGAGTCATTCAACGGCAGCCTGCGTGACGAACTGCTGAACGAGGAGATATTTGACACCCTGGACGACGCCCGTCGGAAGCTGGCGCTCTGGCGTTACGATTACAACACCGTCAGGCCACACTCATCGCTCGGGAACAAAACACCGGTCGAAGCGCGCCCGACGCTTGAGCAATTTGAGGGCTCCGCGCCCGGCGCGCTTGCCCAGCACGAAACCGACGACTATCAAGACCAAACCCGCAGACTCTCGTCATGAGCGAGGGACCAGCGGGGGGCAGGTCAGTACGGAAACTTTGGCTCGCGCCATGACCATCATCGAAACAGCCAAGCTAAACGGCCTCGATCCACAGGCCTATCTCGCGGACGTTCTCGACCGTATCCACGACCACAAAATCAAAAAGCTGGACGAATTGCTGCCGTGGAACTGGAAGGCGCGACACCCTGAAGCAAGCAGTCAGGCCACATAAACCGCGGTGCCAATGGCTTGGTTACCGCGGATCTGCGAACTGATCGCAGGAAACTCTTCGTTGAAAGTTGCAACTGCAGCGATCTTGAGGGCCCGAACGGCACTGCGTAGCGAACTTTCTGCCTACGAGCGCCGAGTCCCCATGATCGTACATTAGGACGATGCCTGTAGACTAATGATGACGATGCCAGGCGTCGGCACCGTGGTCGCCCAAACGGTCCGGTCAGTGATTGATGATCCAAGTCGTTTCCGCTCGTCGCGCGATATCGGCCCATGGGCAAGTCTGACGCCGCGAAGAGAGCAGTCTGTGAAGTCAATCGTCACAGTTGGGGACTCACTATCAAGCTCAAAAGCCCTCCCCCTACCATGCGCGAGCTAGGTGTAACCAACCGCAAAAACTTGCGACAGATCTCATTGCTCCGATTGCAATCAAGCTTCGCTGAGTAGGCGGGACAATATGCGTGCCTCGTGGTCCTGACCTCCGAAGAAGATCGCGAGAATGCGGACACGGTGTTGATGATCATCCACATCGAAATAGAGGACGGCGCGGCCCTTCGTAACGTTACGAATGCGCTTGCCGAGATGTGGACGGCGCGTCCCCTGATAGGGTGCCCCGCCCAGGCTGCGCATGGCAATTTCTATCTCGATCAATCTTTGCTCCGCGAGGTTGAAGGCCCGTTGTCCATCTTCTCCGAGCTCTTGCGCTGACTTGATGAGAAAATCAAAGATTAGGTCAAGGTCGTAATCGACGCCGTCGCCGCGAACGACGTCAAAGACCATGTTTGGTTTTCTTACGCGCTATCATGTCTTGGGTCCGTTGCTCACCCTCAACAAGCGACACGAAAGTGCCGTTCTGACGCTTGGTGAGAAGCTCACGCAGAGCTTCAGTCGCTTGTGATTGCTCTCTCAGGAGTTCAAGCCCCTGCTGCACGACTGCGCTCAGGGTAGCATAACGCCCTTGGGACACGAGATCGCGCGCGTAAGCCTCTTGGGCCTCGCTGATGGATACAGACGCTTTTACGCTCATTAGAGTCGCCTCATCTAGATGCTACTCAGTAGTATATACCCCCGGAGACCCATTGTCGAGAGGGTTAAGCAAACTGCCCTTCCAAAGAGCCATTGTTCTCGTAGCTATCAATCGGGCTTAGTTCGAGTGCCTTTCCAGACGGTTGCGATTGCGGGTTCGTCGGGGCGTACGATGTTTGAAGCTGAGTGCCCGAAGCCATCCGCGCGCAAGTCGTCCGCTGTCCGGCCCGGCGCGATGGCGCGCAGGTCGTCGTGGAACCACCTCGTAAAACCACGTACAGTGCGTAGCCAGAATAAATGGCGAACGATAAGCCGCCGACTAATTTTCGTACTGTACCTTTAATCGCCATACTGTGACCTTTATCACCGCACGGTCCGATCTGTGGATAACTGAGCGCGGGATTGATACTCGCCGTCAGATACCGTCATGTGTTTAAGTTCAGAATTTTGAAGTGCGGTTGGTTCTCGCTAACGCGATCTGAACAATGCAGGATGGACACCTTCCGGCGACTGCTCTCGCAGAAGTTTGCGAGAGCAGTTATTGGTTTTTTTAAACGTAAACCTCCGGCGGTGGCCGTCTGATCTCAAGCTCAATCCGATGGTAAGTCCGAGCTTATGTCCGACTTTATCAATCGTGCTCAAATCGAAGTACTTTCCGCAGCCGATGGTGAACGCCGCCGGCATTGGTCGGATGATGACAAACTGCGCATTGTGGAAGAAAGCTTCATTGGCCACCGCCAAGCGACAGTCACGGCGCGGCGGCATGGCATTTGCCGGTCGCTGCTGACCACTTGGCGGCGGCAGTTTCGTAACGGAGAGCTTGGGTCTTCTCGTCCGGTATCTTTCGCGCCGGTGACTGTGTCGAAGGAAACGCCCGTGTCACGAGCTAATCCAGTCAACTCCTGTTCACCTTCGGACTGTCAGGTAGAGATTGCCCTTCCGAATGGGCGTCGGCTCATCGTGCCGGTGGACGTCGAGACCGAAGCCCTTGCCCGGATTTTGGCAGTGGTGGACCGGCAATGATCGCGTTTCCGGCGGGTGTGAAGGTGTGGATTGCAGGCGGCGTCACCGATATGCGGCGAGGCATGAACACGTTGGCGCTGCAGGTGCAGGAAGGGATCGGCCGCGATCCCCACGCGGGCGAGATCTTTTGCTTCCGGGGCCGTAAGGGCGATTTGGTCAAGATCTTGTGGCATGATGGCGTGGGCATGTCGCTCTATCTAAAGCGCCTGGAAGCGGGCAAGTTCATCTGGCCAGTGAGCCGGTCCGGCGAAGCAGTGCAGATCTCGTCAGCGCAGTTGGGCTATCTTCTGGAGGGCATCGACTGGCGCAACCCGTGCTGGACACAACGCCCTGCAAAGGCTGGTTAATTCGCGCCATAAAGCCTGTTTTTATTGGTGCTTCGCGGCTTCGGCTGGTAAATATTGGTCATGTCTGACGCCGCCTCTGAACTCGCTAAATTACGCGCTGCCCTGGCCGCCGCAGAGGCCCGTGCGCAGGTTGCGGAAAGCGAGCTGGCGCAGGCCCGCGCGGTTGTCTCCTGCTCCGAGGCGATGATCCAAGAGCTCAAGCTTGAGATCGCCAAACTGCGCCGTGACAAATACGGTATCTCATCAGAACGACGCGCCCGGCTGATCGATCAACTGGAATTGCAGCTTGAGGAACTGGAAGCGGCGGCTACCGAGGATGCCTTAGTCGCAGATCAAGCAAGCGAGAAAGCCAGCACTGTGCGCGCCTTCACACGCCGCCATCCGGGGCGAAAGCCGTTCTCCGATCACTTGCCGCGCGAGCGGGTTGTCGTCGAAGCACCTGCCGTTTGCACCTGCTGTGGCTCGGACCGGATCGTAAAGATGGGTGAAGATGTCACCGAGACGCTGGAGGTGATCCCGCGTCAGTGGAAGGTGATCCAGACTGTGCGTGAGAAGTTCACTTGCCGGGCCTGCGAGAAGATCAGCCAGCCGCCGGCCCCGTTCCATGCGATCCCGCGCGGATGGGCCGGACCCAGCCTGATCGCCATGCTTGTCTTCGAAAAATACGGACAGCACCAACCCCTGAACCGGCAGGCAGAGCGCTTTGCCCGTGAAGGCGTTGATCTGAGCCTCTCCACCCTGGCAGACCTGGTCAGGCACGCGACTGTCGCCCTGCAGCCGATCCATGCCCTGATCGAGGCCCACGTGCGTGCCGCTCACCGCCTACATGGGGATGACACGACCGTGCCGCTTCTGGCACGGGGTGGCGCGAAAAAAGCTCGTCTGTGGACCTATGTCCGTGATGACCGCCCCTGGAATGGCGGCGCACCGCCGGCCGCGTTCTTCCGCTTCTCCCGAGATCGTGGCGCAACCAATCCCAATCAGCATCAGGCAGAATGGCAAGGGGTGCTGCAAGCGGACGCCTATGGTGGATACAACGACCTCTATCGAGAGGACCGAGACGCGGGGCCCGTGACCAGCGCGCTGTGTTGGTCGCATGCGCGCCGGAAGTTCTTCGAGCTGGCCGACATCGCGGGCAACGTCCGCAAGGGCAAACCCGCCCATCAGATCTCGCCAGTCGCCCTGGAAGCGGTGAAACGGATCGACGCCATCTTCGACATCGAGCGCGAGATAAATGGGCTGGATGCTGATGCCCGGCTCGTCGCCCGCCAGAACCTGTCCCGTCCCCTGGTAAACGGCCTCCACGACTGGCTGCAGGAAGAGCGCGCGAAACTGTCCAGACACAACAAGGTGGCCAAGGCGATCAACTACATGTTTGAGAAGCATGGCCGTTGGAAGGCCTTCACGGCATTCCTCGATGACGGGCGTATCTGTCTGACAAATAATGCGGCCGAACGCGCCTTACGTGGCGTAGCTTTGGGCAGAAAGTCATGGCTCTTTGCAGGGTCCGAGCGCGGCGGTGAACGGGCTGCCGCCATGTATACCCTTATCGTCACCGGCAAAATGAACGACATCGGTCCGCAGGCCTGGCTCGCCGATGTTCTCGCCCGGCTGCCCGACTTGCCCGTCTCGCGCGTACATGAGCTTCTGCCTTGGAACTGGAAAGCTTTATCCCTTCCACAAGCAGCGTAACCATGCAGCTGAACAAGGTGTATTCCGTCAAGACAATCGACCGCGTCGCTGTCGAACTGGGCGAAACCGTTGATCGGATCTTTGATCTCGCCATCGGTATCGAAACCGAAGATGGTATAATCTGGGTCTACGGTCCCGGCGACGACGGTGTCATCGCATTCAATCCATTCGGGATCGAAAACCTGCAAGAGCTCATCGAAATGGACCGTGATCGCGACCGATGACCTCGCCGCGGCCTACGCCGGATGCTTACTTTTAAACGAACTTCGTGTTTTTGAAGAGTGCTTCAACACATCCGGTAAGGGGCTTGAGAGCGGCCCGCATTCCGTAATTCCCAAACATTAGGCCCTTGGCTTTTTTGGCGCCCAAGGCTCCTATCAAAGGTCATGCGACTTTTACTCCGACCGCATTAAAATCCACAACGAACTTAAAGGCGCCAAGGCCTTCGCAGGCATCGGAAAAACCTGCAAGACAGATCTCAATGTCTTGTTTGAACTGAGCCAAATTCATTTTTGAGGGCTGTTCGTGGAGAATAAGCTTGAACCTGGACGGTGTGTCATTCCCATCGTCCATCATCTGTGCATCGTAAAATAGGGTAAAATCGCGGAATAGAAGTGTGTGCAGTTGTTTCCCTGGCCAGCAGGAATAGTGGAATAGCATACAAACAATATGCAGGTTCATCATGCTTACAGCATTCTGCGCCTTGCGGCATTTTTCAGCTGCCTCCATGGTGGGAAAGTTAATGACATGCCCACGACACTGGTCGTTCTCCTGAAAAAAGTAGGCCGCAACCTCCGACATTGCATAGCCGCCTTCACCATACAGCTTGTACGCTATGTCAATTCCCAAAAGCGTACCATCATCTGTAACTGACGGACAATTAATGTATTCCTTCGCCAGAAAACGCAATGCGTCGACGAGGGGCTGAGGAAAAGAGGCTGGTTTCAGAACGATCGGTGTCAAATTAGTCATTGTTGTTCTCCATTTAACGGGCGGGGTTGATTGTGCCCATGAAAAGAAGATTGGAACGTTTATTTTAAGACAGAAACACTGAACGATAATTTGTGAAATTTTTTAGAAAAAGGCTCGATCCGGGGGGGGCAGGGCTGTATTCTGGTTCATACCTGCTCTTTGTGACATTGTTTGCACGCCGAAGACCTGGCGTGCGCGGAGCACTGCGTACGCCGCGCCGCTCGCTCCACCGATAAGATATCGGTTATAGGCCTGTTGGCTGATGCCAAGGGCTCTGGCAAATCCGTAAGCAGTACCCAGCCCAGCAGAAATCGCTGGCATCATCATGTTCTCCTAAATTGTCCGAACGAGAAAGTGCGTTGCGACAATGAAGCCTCTGGCCATAAGCACCATCATGAACAAGGGGATGGGGGTGTTGTCACGTTAATGGGCTTGAGGTTGCTGGTTCATTTCAATGTGGACGGAATAGAACGATAGAGGAACGTTCTTGCAGGACTTTGAGGTATCACGGGTTTGACCGGCAAGGCGAGGTACAAGGGTCGCGGAAGATGGACAGAGGCTTAGGTCTCATCTTGCGAGTGTCATTCGGCTGCCCCCCGTGGCGCGATATCATCATACTGTTCTTCGGTAGAAGGAGACCTTGAGCCTGTCATCCAGTTGCCCAAGGCGGTCGAAATCTCCGACATTCCGGGTCACAATCAGGCATCCAAGACGGGATGCCTGCGCCGCCAGGATCGCGTCGTTCTGCGTCTTCCTGCGGTTTTCCCCGTTATAACCGAGAACGCGCGCCATGCAGCCCGCAAGCACCATTCCTCGCATGGTGTCCTCATGCGTCAAATCAAAGATCCTGTGGGCGTCGATGCTCGTCAGAAGGGTTCGGAGCTCGCGCGTAGCATCGGATGTGCGAGGGTCGTTTGGGTCGAGCCGACCGAAAAGAAAGGCCAACTCGCCGAGAACAACGGGGGAGTGGTAAATCGCCCGCGCCCGAATGCGCTCCTCGATGTCATATGGAAGTCTACCTTGAAGCTGATCCAGGATCACGCATGTGTCGAGCATGATCCGTTCGCCGCCAACCGACGCATCGGCCAGAAACGAGAGATTACTGTCGGCACGCAAGGGCAGATCGGCTTTGCCGAGGGCGACCCGGCAGCGCCGTAGCAGTTCGTCGATTTCCATGCAGCGTCAGGCTTCCAGATAGAGGGTGGGGTCGATCTTTCCGCGCGCGGCGGTGAATGCATCCGCGAAGCCGTCCTCGATCACGATATTTGCGAGCGCGAACTCCAAGAGCTGGCTGTCAGACATTGCCCCGGCGCGGGCGCGCGCAAGCTCGAGGAGTTTCGGGTTGATCCGACCGGTCACCCGCGCACCCTTGTCACGCGACAGGCCCATTTCTTCGATCTGACTCAGAACTGCCTCAAGGCGGGCTCTGGAAGCCTCTGACTGCCGAAAGGTCTCTGTTTTTGCCATGACATCCTCCATTGATCAAAGTGTTCTGCAAATACAATAAATTGTCAAACATTGCAAGATGCAAGGATCCTACCTGTATCTCACGTATACCCAAATTGAGGGGTAACTCATACTCACAGCGGCCGATCAACTGACAACACATTCTTTAGATTTGATCGGTCTGACTGGCCGACGTCCTCTTTGATTTTTCAATAAGCCTCAACACCGCCGCTGGATCGTTCGGGCGATCGCGTCCGCTGGTTTTTACGATCCGGTGGACATAATAAAGACCTGCAGCAGACACGACGACCGATACGACTGATAGAAAAACTTCGAAATATGACATTCTTCGGCTCCTCGGCTATATCGCAATTCAAATATAGTAGCACGGGTCAATGACCTCGTTAACTGCCAGCTAAAGGCGTCGGGTCAAATCCGATCCTACCAGCACCAAGAGACCTGCACACCAGCCTGCACCCGCGCCCAATTTTGGAAATTGGCTCTCCCCGAGACGGCACACAGCCTCTGTTTGCGCACCGGCGGGAAATTGGCCCGCCGGTGCGTTTGTTCAAGCTGCCAGACTTTCAGCTAGGTCGGGAAGAACAGCTTCAGGGGCCCAAGCGGCAGTGAGTGCAGTGACGAAGTCCAAGAGAAATTTTTCGGCTTGGGCTCTGTTCGTGAACGGCTGACCTGTCCCTTTACCAAGGATGAGAGGATGGCCGACCGGCGCGTCGTGAAGGACAATGTCGGCATTCCAACCACCGTTAACTGGGTAAAGAACGGCCGCCTGAATATTTTCCGGATGCCAGTGTGGCAGGCCCCGACGCAGCGCAGGGGACTCTTCATGGAAAGTGGCGGGAAGGGCATCGACGTGGGTCCTGCGCTGCGCCATTTTGTGCAAACGACGTAAGCGATCCATGCCGTCAAAAAGCTGCTGATCAGTATATACATGTGTGGTCATAGATGTGGTCATAGAGTTTTTCCTTGAGGTCTTGGTTGGCTCACATCGCTCAGGCAAATGAGGGCATAGCTGAAGCGATGTGAGGGTAGGGCGGCTTTAGGTGCGCAACGCCGAGGGTGTCTGCGCATATGCGAGGAGCCGGGCTATCATCTCTACCCCTGCCCAAACGGCTTCCCCGTAGGTGGGATGAGGCAAGGCGTCCGGGGTGCCCAAGACATCCGGAGATCCATAGTAGGCCGAAGAGTCTGGCAGCGGTGAGTGCAGCAGAAGATCAGCGACCCATCCGCCATCACGTCGAGTAACGATTAAGGCTCGAAAGTTCTGCGGGGCTAGGTGATGCACTACCTTGTCTAGCCGGGCACCGAAGGGCAGCTGGCCGGTTAGGCCTTTTCTCTTAAATACATCAAGTAGTTCAGCGAGTTGGGATTCGCCTTCAGCGATTTCGATTTGAGTGAAGCGATCAGTGTTCATTCGGAGTTCCTTTTGGATGTACGCCAGTTTCAATGGCGAAGAGGGTTTTTGAGGTTGGGGTTTCTGCTGGTTTTGAGTGGCAACCGGCTCGTCATCCCCTGCCTCGCCAGCAGGGCAGGGGTGACGCGGCGATGCCGCGAATAGAGTCTTTATTTTTTTTGGAATTTTTGGGTGCGCTGCTTGGTGAGCTGTCACCATTGATCGAGCTGTTTGGCAGCGAGACTCTGTGCCTTCGTGCGCAAAGCAGGCGAATTTCCGTCGCTTAGGTTTCGGGGTCCGCCGGAAGGGACGTGCCAAAAGCTAATCTGGAGCTGCGTTCCTGCGTGGACCTTCAGCCACCTGCCGCCCGCTCGTGAAAGCAACGTGATCCAGAACGCGCGCGTCCGAGGCAAAGGTGGGTTTCTTCTAATAGTATACTTATAGCGGTTTCCCCCTCTTGGTCAGAGGGGCTTAGCTGGCCCCTGATGCAGGTCTCCAGGCACCCTTGCTGGCCAAAATCGCCTTCGCTCCATCGGGTACTAATGAGAGCGAGATGAACAGACCTCAGCGGCCTGATGGCCGCACCCGTTCGTTAGAATGTCTGATGATGGCCCTGTCATCCCGAGGGAGCACAGCTTTTTAAGCATGTGCACTGGCGGGTACCAAACGAAGGCGTTGGGATTTCGCCAATCCAAAACGCAAGGCCAAAGGTTGCCTGATCTCGATGTGATTTTCAGAAAAGCGCCTTTTTTTATAAAAGGCGTTTTTCAAAAACCTCAATCGATCCCCCGGCCTTTCTGTAAATAAACAAAGGAAAAGTTATGACAGACACTCAAACACATTCGCGATCCGCCCATGCATCCAATATGCTTGCCATTGTAGAGACCGCACTGTTTGCCAAAGACCGCCTCCCCGCGGTAGGCCGCAATCCGCACGGCCAGGATGTGGCAAGCTTCCATCTTGCTGCCCGTCCTGGAGGCTGGGCACCAACGATCACATTCAAAGGTGGATCAGCAGGCAGCCCGGCGAAAATCTACCCATCCAAAAAAGAGGCATTTTTGGCCGGAGCAGGAACCTTGTGCCGCATCCTCAGCGGATCCAAGAAGCTGCCATTTGTCGTCGAAGGCGACACGTTGATGGTCGCAGGATACGGCACGGGTGGTTTTCCGGGAATTTTCATGATGAAAATGCCGGCACCCTGGATCTAATTAAGCGCACGGCCGAGCCTAAAACAGGGCTCGGCCAACAGATACCGCGATCTGCGGCGTTCATGATAACGGTTCGAGAACCGCAGTTTCATCATTCTTGATGACCCCAGGTTCCTCACTCACGATGTGTTTGTCGAATTCTGGCCAGAGATGTTGAGATAATTGCTGTGCACCTTTCGTGTCAACGGCGGAGTAAAATTCGGCCATTGTGGCGGAGCAAAAGTCGGCCAGTTTGGGGCGAGCGCCTTGGAGCGTGCGGCCCTCATATAGCAAGCCCGGTCCAAGGCGCATTGGCCGTCAGGCCAATTCTGTGAGGTTCATTTGTTAGCGGCGGCGAGGCGGGCGCGGCTTTGATTGAGGCGGTAGCTTTCGCCGTTCATCTCGA
>Ga0208182_1000863_pt1 | contig 16643 bp, 23 predicted proteins | sample MalvireepMed_906_FD_184248 | JGI IMG/M metagenome (GOLD analysis project Ga0208182, IMG submission 184248) | Marine viral communities from the Global Malaspina Expedition - Malaspina viral metaG DeepMed_906 (SPAdes) (version 2) | ecosystem: Environmental > Aquatic > Marine > Oceanic | place...
CTCACTATCTTGGCCTGACTGTGTAAACTCTCTAGCAAAATTCTTGTCTGTGCTATAGTACCTGCCCTGCCCTCCTTGTGCTTGTCCGCGATACAGCCTAATATTGTCTGCTGTAGTGGCAGGGGTGACATCAGCAGCCCGTGCGGCGGTGGCATATGCTTGTTCTATCCTGTTTATTATTTTACGTTCATTCGCAGAAATCAGTAACTCACCCTCGGCAAGTTCTTCGGGACTCCAAAAATACTCATCTGGAGGCTCATCTAGAAAACCTTGTTCCTCTGCTCTTGCGCCAAGGGGAAGCTCCCCTTCTCGCAATCCACCAAGTTCCTTTCTAGTAAATGTAGCGATTGGCTTTGGTGGATTAAGCGGATCAAACCCTTTACCAAAAGAAATATCTGCTCCAAGATCCTTAATATTAGGAGGTAAATCCGATATCCGAAATACGTGGATAATACCCCCATATCCTTGTTCTCCTATTGGGCTAGTAGACAATCCACCACTTTTTAAGCCCTTTTTAACAATACCTTCTACCTCGTCACTAGCATGAAACATGAAATTTGTTGAAGCCTTACCTAACCGAAGATCATTAATAACATTTATACGGATACTCTCTCGTGCAGTCGCGCCAACTCGTGCGGCGGCGGGGGCAGTGGGAAGAACCGGGGGACGTTGTGGAGTAAGAAAGTCACTTATATTTGTTGCAGAAGGTCTACCACGCTGCAAATCCCAGAACTTCTTAAAAGGACGAGAAGTCAAATCAAGAGTCTTTGTCAGGCCACGAGTTGCTGCCTCTTCAAGTATCTCCATTGGTCGCAGCGCACCTCTTGCTGCACGAGGAAGTAGCCCTGTTCCTGTAATAGCTCCTTTCATTACACGAGCTGCCGGAATAAAAGCCCAAGGTAATTCTTCGGCAAGCCCTCTTCCACCGGGTGGTAACTTATATAATTTCTCTTCTACTTCTCTACGCTCTGCCTGACTCAGCACTCGTCCCTCTTGTTCTTCTATAGCCCTTACCTGTTCTCCAACACGTTGAGCCCTTTCAGTATCAGTAGGATCTCCGCCAATATCTGCCCTATTAAGAGCTTCAGACAGTATTGATCTAGCGGCTTGTGTTCCTGATACACCAATATTGGGGTACATCCTACTTACCAGATCACTAATTGCCTGCATTGAAGGCTTGCCTTCTGGTGTCATGTACTGATCAAAACTCAGAGTAGTTTCACCCTTGGGATAGTAAGGAATTGAACCAAAACGAGTTTGATACCTATGCCATCCTTCCTCTGGTTCAAATTTAAGTGGCAGGTATCGGATAATATCGCTTACAGTCGGTACAACGCCCTTTTTCTGAATAACGTCTATTCCCTTAGTAACACCTTTCCATATTGGAATTGACGGATCTGTTTTCCAGCTTCTCTCCCTAGGACCAATAGAAATAGGTGTGCCGGGAATACCCAGTCGTTGTTCAGGATCGGCTTGTTTCAAACCGAATAAACGCCGCCCCATTTCTGATGGCGTGGGTGGCGGTGCATCTGTCGTAGCCTGATACTTGATCTCAGGAAGACTTTGACGTTGGGTCAGTGCAGGTTGACGTGGAGGTTCCGTAGTAGAGATTGGAGGTGCTGTATAGCGTGTCTTTTCTTCTGCTTGTTTATATGCCTCAAGTGCCCTGGGATCAAAATTGCCCTGATCATCCCACGGCTCTTTTGGAAACTCCTTTAAGAGACTTGGGTATGTCTCTATAGCCTGCTTCCACCTAGCCTTGAGCTTCCTGAGTCGTTCTTTTACATCATCTCCGTTAGGCATTAGTACATGTATCGTGCTGCGGGATTAAACCTGGACGTTGCTCCTCCTGCCCTGAGCCTCGGACTCATGGACGTGTATCGCTCTGTCCAGGGATACTCTTCCAGGTAATCAACAAATGACAGTGATGAGGGATCCTCTCCTGCCCTCATCCTTCTGCCTGCCTGTCCCATAAACTGGTTCATTACGTTTCCGTACTGCCCTGACCAGTAACCCTGTGCCGCAGGTGAGTACCCACCGCCAAACGGTGTTGCAGCAGTTGCACCCGTTCCAAACGGGGCAGCACTGTAGTATGCCGCTTGAGGTTCATAAGGAAGGGCATAATCTTTCCAGAAATTACCCCAATCATCAGGCATTATCTATCTCCCTTACTATCTTAATTATCTCCACGCTATCGGTTGCCAAGGATCAGGTACTGATCCGCCCGGTGCCTGAACACTATACCCTGCTCCTCCCGGAATACGGTACAACGCCTGAGTATATGCATTAGGAAGTGTTACTTGTGGGGCTCCAAAGGCTTGAGAAGCGCTAAGTCCCCAGTCTGCTGAAAAGGGTAAATTACTTCCCGGAACACTAGGTATTGTTGTGGGCGGGGCAACATTATAAGTTCCAGGTGGCTGGTTAAACATAGTGGTAGATTGACCAGCCGTTGGCTCGATAAACATAGTGGAAGACTGGCTAACCGTAGGATCTAACGGGAAACCTGTTGTAGGATCAAAGTTTGCTCCAGTTTGCCCATAACCTGCATTAAACCGTAGATATGTAGGCTCTGGGATAATTGACGGCCTGTTAGCGAGAGCCTCGATCTCCTCAGGGGTTAGCGGAATATTTGATGGCGGAGTAATTGATGTAGGCACCACAGGCGGTGGGTTAACAGCTTGATTAACTACAGGCACCACAGGCGGTGGGTTAACAATTTCACGACGACCCTCTGGGGGCGGATTCATGGTAGGATCTAAATGGAAGTCCCATGCAGGATCTCGACCGTACCCAACAGGCAGTTCAGTATCCGGTTCAATATATGTAGGCGTTCTATACTGGTATTGTTCTGGAACAATATTTCTCGACGGGTCAGTGATAAAGGCAAGCCAGTCTGCCGTGGTGGAAGCGGGACCTCCCAGCACTACATCTCCCTTTCCTAGTATTTCACCTGCTCCAAACCGCCGTTGCAACCGCTCCAATCCTCTTTGTCTCATCCTTCCATATATACTTCCGGCAGTAGGGTCATATGTTGCCAGGGCTGTTAATGCCCTTGCTTGTGCTTGATCTGATAATGCAGGTGCCCACCTATCTTCTAACTCTGCACCAGGCTGGACTCCGGTATATCCTAATCCCCGTGCCCTGGCTACAGTAAGGATATCTTGCCAGTTATCAGGCCTAGCTTCACCAACAATACCAGGTAGGCCTCCTCCAGGTATGCCTCCTCTAAGGGCTTCGCCTGCATACTTTGCAAAAGACTGTGTTGGTTCTTCCTCGCCTGTAACGCCACCAAATCCAGTAAGATACTGTCCATAGAGGGGATCATATAACCTTTCTACAGCACTCTGTGCATAGGGATTATCATAATACCCCGGTAATGCGGCTGCGGCTCCAGCACCGAACTGCTGTGCAGCAGGCAGCGTTGGCAGAATTGCGCCCTCATAGGCACTTCCGTAGATACCTCCTTCTTCCCCAGTATCTACATATCTAAATGTGTTGGGATCCCATCTCAGTGGCATCACTTTTCTCCTTGGCTTACACTAATTTTTATTAAGCCGCTGGTCGTACGTTAAAACGAGGGCCTTTCTGGGCAAACCATGCAGCTATACCAAGCTTCGTTTTGCCAAGACCACGCTCTTCCCGATATCGGTTCAACATACTGTTAAAACCTGCTTCTTCAAGTTTTCCATGTATTCCAATCCCGGTTATGTTTGCATTAGTTTTTACCGCAGCAATTTGCATGGCATTGTTATGTGCTATTTTTCGATCAAAGTAAGAATAACCACTCAGGTCTTCCATACTTTTCCCCATCTCTATTAACTTAGCCATGCTATTATTTCGTGTTTCTTTTACTTTATCAGAGTGGAATTCAGTAGGTGATTCTGTAAATCCCCTCATATAATACTGATAAGGATACTCTACTGTAGTTGGATCTGGTGTTGCCCGATAATCTCTGGGCACTATATTATCTAATACAAATCCACCGAAAGCTGTATCGTGATATGCTGCAAGTTGCTGACGCATACCGGGTCTGGACATTTGAGCACCCATCTTAGAACCGGCTATCATCATAAACTGTTCTTTTGGTGACAGCATAACTATTGGCGGTAAGCTATTGTTTTGAACATACTTAGATCTTTCATCTTCTTCAGCCTCGTTTTCACTTTCAAATCCACTTTCTAAACTGTACTGCACCTTTTGTAAATCTGCTAATGACTGTTCTTCTTCAGGTTGATACAGGATTCCGCGCAACTTTTCAAGCTCTGTTTCCTGAATCTTCGGATCATATGATTGATATCCAACTACATCAGGATCTGCATAAGGATCTGTAGCAGCAGCAGCCGCCGCCTCTGTTGTCTTAAAAAACTCTTCTGTAGGATCTTCGCCATCTGATGGAGGTGGACCGGGAGGCTCATAGCCTGTTCCCAATGCTTCTTTCTGATGTGTTTCCAGATATCCCTTAATATCATTAAAGGTAAGACCTACTTCTTCCAGGCTAATCCTTAGCTGTTCAGCCCGTTCAGGATAATCCTTAATGAATATATCAAGATCCATCATGCCGAGTTCAGGAAATCTTTTATTTGCCGCTGCGGCAAAACTTCTGCTCTTTTCTTCTCGGTCATAAGCTAACTGTACTCTCTCAACATTATTAACAGTAGATCCCATCTGAGCACTGGCAACATCTCCGGGATTGCCGCCATTCAAGACTACTCTTGTATAGTCGTTCATCTCCTCTTCGGGAAGTCCTTGACCATCTCCTAACCTGTTATTGAAGTCTTTAAAAGTAGTGCCGATCTGGCCTTGCTGTCCCTTTTTATTTGTTACTACATCCCAGGCTATCTCTATCGGGCCTCTTCCCTGTGTGATCATTCCATGAAACAGGGCTGGAGAAAGATCCCCGTATGCCCTTAACAGGTCATTGGGATCAATATCTGTAATACTGAATGGCGACTTTCCTTCAAACGGTCCTATAGCCATCTGTTATCCTCTCGGTCCTGCAAGTCCTATTCTACGTAATCGCTCTTCTTCAGTCAGTGCCCCCGGTCTTGGTTGTCCCGGTGGAACTACCGGCCCACCCTGTGGCGTTGGCATAGGAGGCGGTACTCCTGCCATAGCTGGCGGCATGACTCCCGGTGGCTGCATAGGTGGCGGGCCACCTGCTGCGGGGGGAGCGATTCCCGGCCCAGGGGAGGGAGTTCCTGGTGGTGGCCCTGCCATCCCTCCCATAGTCTGGGCCATCTGCTGTGCTTTGGCAAATAACATCGACAGGAGTTCTCCGAGATATAGCTGGGCAAGATCTTCCCTGCCCTGTTTGACAGCAGCCTGGTAGAGTGACCATATACCTGCTTCAGGCAGAGTACGTTCCCCGATCTGTTCCTTGACTGCATCCTCGATCTGGTCGGAGTCCTGTATACCGAGGATGTTGTCCCGTATCCACAGGTCTGGCAGGAGCGGTGTCTGTCCCTCTCTTGCGATCTGTGCCATCCCGTACCTGGACATATCGTCTTCGGGAAGGTTCGTAACGAGTTTTATCTCAGGGTCACCGCCTTCTCGTATCCTTTCAGGAGTAATTGTCTCTGAGAAGTACATCCTGTTATTGTCCTGCCCCGTGAGTTCCATTGCCTCAAATGAGCCTGACTGGTACTGATCACAGAGCATATTAGATATCTGGGTATAGGCTTTTTGCATAGCACCTACGCGGGGCACGAGTACGGACTCCACGCCCTGCCTGAGAGTGTTTATGGCAAACCCTGATAACTGGAACGGTATCTCACCGTAAACCGTATGCGGGATAGAGCCTCTCTGCATCTCTCCCGACACGAGTCCCATAAATGCACCGGACTCCCGTGCCATCTCCATCAGGCCGAGCGGTTCCACGTCCTCGCCCTGTCCGAGGGATATCTCCGTACCTTCCTGGTATGGATCCTCTTCAAGTGTTTTCACACCGTCCCTTGACCTGACCTTCAGTCCCTGTTTCCTTGCCCTTGCCGTAAGTTCAAGCATCACGGACATCATCAGGTTATGCTTGTCGTAGAGTTCTCTTGTTGCCTTGTATACTGACTCTCCGTAGTCTTCAAGCGTATCTTCTATAGACGACCACTCCAGTGACTGAACAAGTGGTGTAGAACCAACAGGGCCGAGGAATACAGGAACCTGTCCCTCGGAGCCGTGTGGTGTGCGCTTCTTAATAAACCTGCCGGGTATAACGACAGTGTTGTACTCATTATCGTAATAGTCATATACCGTAATCCCATCGGCATCCATACGGCTCTCTCCGAGCCTGACACCGTACTGTGACTCTACCTCGTCGAGTGTTTTCTTGATCCTGTAGCAAGCCCATGCAAGACCATCCGGTCCCACGCCCCAGTGAGTGTGCATTGGATCCCAAGGCGTGATATCTACGGTAGTTTTATTATCACTGTTCTTGGTAAGAAGAGCCCTACCCGCATACCAGCCCCTGACAGTTATGTGCCATGCAAGCTGATCTTTCAGGCCGGGTACGAGTCTTTTAGTCAGTCTTTCATCGGCAGAGCGCAGCGCACCGATGATAAACCGTTCCTTATCGTTATTGATATCACGGTTATTGCGGGGATTACCGTTGGGCGGTATCCGCACAATCATATCGGCTGCGGTAAGCCATGCCACGACCTTATCGGCATATGTCTGCGGCTCGTTAGACGTGTAGCTCTGGTAGCCGTCACCCGCATCAAACGGAGTAAGTTTATAGAGCTGGTGATCTGCATCCATACGATCACGCAGCGTATTGGTGGCATCGCGGTGTGCTTCTACCTTATCGATTATATCTTCAGGCCTGGGTCGTGCCATATCAGTGCCTCTTAATCTTTATGAACTCCCTGTTATTAACCACGCCGTACCCGAACCTGCTGACCAGGCCGTAAATCACGGCTTTAACACCGTGGTTGTTCTTATCTTCGGGTGTTTCTCCGACTATGTTGCCTTCCCGGTCAGATTTCCACCTGTAGGCCCGTGTCTGGCCGTCAAACGGGCTCGGCACAGCACCGAACTCGGACAGTATCCCTGTGCAGTTCGGTGCGAACACGATACCTGACTTGCTTGTCATGGGATCTACTTTCATATATCCCTTGAGCCGTTCGGTACCTTCGTTTATCCGTATTTTCTGTGCATCGAGATATATACCTGTCTTATCCATCCACATCTCTGCGGGTGCAGACATGGCCTGGTGCTGGTAGCCTGCTATATCTATTGTTCCCGAATGGACATCGGGCCACCAGGGCCTGTTCGTTGTTACGGTTATGACCTCTTCGGTAGTCAGGCCGCGTTCATATATCTCGTCGAACACGCAGACCTGGCCGTTAATAATCTGTGCCGCTTCTACCGCGTATGCTCCTGCGTACCCCGGATCCATCCACAGGTACACCGGTTCACCTTTAACGTATTTAAGTTCTGGATCTATATGAAGGTCAGCCCTGAACTCACCGAACACGAGTCCCACGGGCGGGCACGGGATACCCTGTATACGTTCCATGAAGAACTCATCGGAAGCCATTGTCTTGAGCTTGAGTATTTCAGGGTCATTTATCCCTTCCGGGTACAGGTTCGTATTGGAGTATGAGGGTAACGAGAAGGACTGTTCGTCATCTCTTCCTGCCTGCCACGAGGTAAAGAGCTGTGGATACCAGCCGAGTGATCCTTCAAACGTACCTGAGAGGAAGAGCCAGCCCCGTTTCGGTGCGACCCTTGACCTGAGCCTGTGATAGGAGTCGAGATCGAGCTGTGATGCTTCGCAGCCGAGAATCCCGTTAGGGGCTCTCATTGCGAGTGTCCTGGGATCTTTTGCGGATTTCGTTTCTATCTTTGTGCCGTCGGCGAGGACAATCCGTCCGGGGTCAACCCTTTTAGACACTTCCGAAAGGACACCGAGTGTCGCAAAGTCTTCGACCAGGTAATCGAACTCTGCCCTTGTGCGTTCATAGTCTGCGGCGACAAGCCAGTACAGTCCGGGGTCCTCATTCTCAAGGAACCTCGATACCAGGTATTTGGAAGCCACCATAGACTTCCCTGCTTGTTCCCCGCCTGCCACGAGGACAAATCTCTTCCTTGACCTGAGTATACTCGCCTGAAGGGGTGTGGGCATGAACTCAAGCCGCGAGAAGATATAGTCATTTATAGACGGGCTATCAGACGTTGGTCCCGTCTGTGTCGCCGTTAGATTTCCTGGCAAGGATCCTCTCGGCTTCCTCGACAGCGTTGTCGCGTTGTTCTACCTGTTCTTTACCCTTTGTCTTCTTGTTCTCTTTTTCCCACTTCTTCCATGCGTCGATCATATCCTTACCTGCGCTTTCGACAGCATATCCTGTGCGCCGGTACTTCTCAGGCCAGTGGGCATTGAGCAGGGTTATCAGCAACACGGGATTATCAGACGGCTTCTGCATCTTGACTCTTTCCACCGCCATGTCCTGAAGCCCTTCCCTGAAATCTTCCTGCGCCGATATGTACCTTTCCCTAAATCCCTTTATATCATTCCTGTTCCACGAAGATACCGCTTCTCTCGTAATCCCTATGGACTCACACGCCTTTTTCACCGAACCAACCAGCGTGTACGCGGCCAGGAAAGCATCCTGGTTCGCAAGCATCTTTTTAACAGGAATACTATTATCAGTATTACTCTTCTTCACCATCTCCGCCTCCGCCCGGTATATTGAGAGAACGCCTCATCTCATTTATCCTGTTCCTCGCCACACCCATCCTCACCACGATCTGCCCCACCCTCTGCCTCGATACACCAAACCTGCCCGCAATCAACTCGTAACTCAGGTCAGGCTCCATTAACACCGTTCTCGCTATATCAAGAGACTTACCACTCATCCGGCCCCTCGTACCGCCTTTTCTCTTCTCATACCGGTCATTATAAATACTATATGTACTCATATCACGCTTCCCCACACCTAAACGTACTTCAATATCCCATTACTGTCAATACATGTACCGCAATAACTACACGGAAATTCACGGGAACGGAATACAGCACTGTAACAAGCCACCCAGAGCCTGTCAGTAGTTTCCGTTCTGCCGTTCTCACCCCTATACGGAACAGCGGAATGGAAACCACCGAGAACGGCCAGCACCCTTTCTACGGTTTCTCCGACAAACAAAGAAAGAAAGTAACAAAGAAAGAAACTATTACATGTATTACATGAGGTGCCTGTAAAGGTACCTGTATTCCATGTAATACATGTAATATTTAAAGACAAGACAGTACAGTACAAGACATGTCTTAAGAACCGTGAACCTTTTTAATACACCGGGGCGTAACTCGATCTATGCCTCTAAAGGCGATCTCATCACACCCCGGTTAACTTAATCAAACCATGTACTAATCCCGACAACATACATAAATAACCGTAATAACTGTAATTCTTTAAATGTATAGAATGTGTATACAGTGTACATGACTGTATACAGCCGTCCATGACTGTACAACCATGTACGTGTATACACTGTAACCGCCTGATACATGCAAAATTCTGGCACGGGTATCCATAGTAATATAAAGACATCGCCAAGCCCTGCCCCCCTCGTGCGCGTGTGCGTGGGATCGGGATCCGGATCGGGATCCCCACCCCCCAAGACAGTGTACTCCGGGGAAAGACTTCTGAAGGTCTTTATTTCGTGTCGATGTACATGTATACACAATTGTACATACGTGCCATGTCGTGCCAGGCCATATCAGCTGATTTGGCATTGGTCTGTCAGACGAGGCTATATGGATCGCCTGACTGTGCCCACCATGACAGCCTGTACCTCAGTCACATGACTGCATAGCCAGATCATAGCTAAGACTTGACAAACCATTGAAGGTGTGTTTTCATAGCTAGCGTGACGCCAACATAGACGACAGGAAGTGAGTGATGGGACAACGACCAACACGGCGTGGCGGCAAAGCCAAGGTGAACTGGGAATCTCCAAGATACCCTTGGAAGATTCTCAACGACTCACTGGTAAAGCCGCCTATCAAGCCCAGGAACATTGAGCAATATCGCTGGACATCGGGCCTGAGGCTTGCCAGTATCAAGCCCAAACCAGTGCAACCCTGTGCCGAATTCAAGGGAAGGTTTCATAAGCGCAACGGCACATTGTGTTGTGGGTATGTCCATTATAAGAATGTTTGTTATCGGGTTGTGGGTGGGATTAAATCCATCCTTGCCTGTAAGCATCAGGAATAGTTTTACCGCTTCAGGTTTTGCCTGATTATGCGCCGCGTTAGTAGCGCAAAGTATAGGGTCAACCTATGCCATTTTGATTATCGATGTCATGGCCTCCGGAGGTTATGACATGGGCAATCAAGGCCTAAATCTAATGGAAGGGGGAAACACAAATGATCATTGGAAGTGACAGATGGATTACGACAATTGAAGAACTGGAAGAACTGCCTAGGCTGCAGAATGTCAACGTTCGATACCGTGGTTCGACCGAGGGTAGATTTAGTTGTGCGGCACAGTACGCGCCAGACCTAATCAAAATGTTGACTGATACAGACCACTATGTACGCGACATAGTAACGACAATCGGATAACCACACACACAGGAGTAAATGACAATGGCTTGGAGTGAATTGGATTATATAAAAACAGTACGAAACATAGCAGAGGAAGCAATCAAAGAATATCCAAATGGGCAAGATGATGAACGTCAACAGTTCGTGAGTGAATCTGTAGATGGCAATGAATACGTCATCCATTACAGTGCAAATGAAATAGCCCTGAAGGCCTCTGATAACGAACCAGATGCCGCAGATGTTCGGGCAATGTCTGCGAATGATGCAGACTGGCGCACTATGCGCATGCTATCAACATACCTGGCAATGGAATCGGACGTAACAGAAGAGATACATAAGATCTTTTGGGAACCGTTTGCAGATGGCGCAGAAAAAAGATACGAACAAACTCACATTTAATAGGCGTTGTAGGAGTTAGTGACAACATGACAATGGAGCAGCGATTCAACTTACTGATGAACCCACCGAAAATATTAAAAGTTAGGACGATTGTTGCCGCGCTACGCGGCGTAGGCGTAGAGGCCATCTCGGCAACGCATGGCGAGGTTAAAGCCAGGATGCGGCAAACACTCAAAAATAACCTTGACCACGAATACGAGCTAGCCCTCAAGGTATTGTCACAAAATTAGCTACTGCCGGAACCTTGAAAATCTTTTCAAGGTTCCATCGGATAGCTAATCATAGCGGCCGGATGGCGGGGCCCATAATACCGCCGGGGAGTTTGAATTATGATCTATCTGGTAATCGATACCGATGCTGCCATGAATTACCCTCCGGGCGATGAAGTAATCGCAACGGTTGACGCCACTTGCCCATCAGATGCAATCGATAAAGCCCTGAGCGCTATAGGCGTTGCTGAACTGAAATCCTACGATGTTGATCAGTACGAACTATATGTACTCCGCCATATCGACGCGGTCCCGGAACACCTGTATCCGGCATATCAACAGGCACAAGATTAGCGGCTGTTATCAAGCTAAATCCTTACAGTTCAGTTGAGGAGCAATGGCAAATGAGTGATTTATTATACAACCCGCCGAAAATATTAACTGAGGATTACGCAACTTGCCCCCAATGCCTGGTTGAGGATACCACGATACGCTATAGCCACACCGAATCATGGCAGAACGGCTCTAGTAACGGCTCTAGTTGGGAACATGTCGAATTTTGGACATGTGAAAATTGTTCAACAGAAAGCGAGGCTACTGACACACATTCCGGTAGTTAAGACCTTACAGTTCAAGGAGTAATGGCTATGACAAAAATAACAGGTGGCAACTCACTGGCGAGGATAGCTCGTAGATTTATTGCAGGGTTGCGGGATGAATTAACGTGTGCGGAATTTGATGCCATGCGTATATCAAATTCCGCAAGAACCAGTAATCGATTCTGTTACTCGCACGATTATTGCGATGCAGACATGGTAATGATGGAATCAATCCAAGCGGTTGTGGGTAAAGGCGACATAGATATCCTAGGTGACAACTACGTAAATATGAGAAATAGTGCATGGCTGCTTGCTAATCAAATGATGGAAGCGAGGTGACAACGACACACATTCCGGTGGTTAATCCTTGGAGTTCAGTGAAGGAGATGACATGACAAAAACAGGAAGAGAACCGATCATTACAGCGGACAGTCCCAGTTGGCATTATGAGGAGCCTGTAACTGGCAGGACCATGACATACACCATGGGTAGCATTACTGATGAATTGATACCGTGCCTGGCCTTGTTTGCAGGCGATAGTAATACTCCTACACTGATTCCGGTGGATATCCTGGTTCACGCCGTAGGACTCGCCGCAGTTAAGAAACACGCTGAAGATGCCATAGCCAGGGCCACCGAGGAGGTGAACGTATGAGAGGGAAATACGGTATTCGGGTCTATGGCGAGAAATATCTGGGCTTCTCCACCAAGGAGATGCTGGAGTGGGTAACCCTGTTCCAGAAGTGCACTGTAGGTAGCAAGGGCGATGCATTCGCCGCTGCAACCACCATGAGCGTGTTTCGCTACGAGTCCCATTACTCGCCTTGGCGGGAGAACGATACCCTGACAACCACCGCGAAGCGAGTTTTTACTCGGTCCCGACCAGCCAAGGCCAGTGAGGTGCAAAGTTGAGACAACAATTCATTGAATCAAAAACTGCGCAGAAAAACGGCTGGGGAACGATGCAGTACAGGAGCGTCACACGCCTAACGGCTGATGAGCGTCACGCTGTTAAGCATGGGGATCTTGTATGGTTTGAATTTGAGCCGTGGCATCACACACAGAGTGGCTACAAGATAGTCACATACTGGGCGGGTGGACCGAAATTCGACAGTCGAGAACCCACATCCTGGGAGTTGCTGAATATCATAGTCCAGAAGGCAGAGGGACTGCACTACGAAAATCCTATCGCCGTTGGCCTCATTAACTCCGCTGATTGGACTGACTACTACCCAGAGGTGGATGGTGACGGCTATCTAACCGGAGACATAATTAACTGTACCAGTAGTGATGCTAATAGCTACATAAACGTGGGCGATGATGTCTATGTCAGGAAGGATGCGCTTTCGCAGCAACAACTACTCGATGTGGATGAGGGGCGATTAGGCGGCATCCCGGAAGGAGTGCAAGTATGAGTAGCTACGACAATAGGATGGTACTAGGATGGTGGCATGTTGGGACGCTGAAACGTGGCGATTATCGCTCACTGAAATTCTTCACCGTCCACGATGGTGAAGAACTTCACATTTACGAGCATCCCTATGGCGAGTCGAAACGAGACATTCGGAACGCGATCCACGTTGCATTTGTCGAGGAGCAATCCGATGAGTACAAAATTGTTGGACGTTATCCGAATTACCATGTCGTAGAAAAACAGACATGAACTGTACTGTACTAGTACATACCTGTTCTTAAGAACAGGTATGTACTACATGTCATGTTCTTTAAGAGACTTGTGAGGGAATCTAGTAGAATCGTGGTCGAAATGCACAAGGTTTGTGTTATACTAACGTCTAGCACGACATTAGGATAGGAAAGGAGACATGATGACAGTTGCCAAGGTTGAGATTGAATTACAGGATGAATGTTTTCTCTGTGGGTCTGGACTCATTTGCCCCGGATGCGCCCCCGAATCTATGACCGCTATTGATGATGACCTGCGAAAGCTGGCTAGATCTGCAACAGCTAAAGAAGCGAGGTTCTTAGTCGATAACTATTACATGGCACAGAAGGGCCGTATCCGAGCTGGAAATCAGATTGCCGAAACTAAGAAGGCCGAGGAACCTCACAATTTGCTGGATGTCAACTTCAAGAACTTCAAGTTTGCTGAGAACCAGATCTATAAAGTTCTGGATGAATACGGTTCAAGCCAGGCACTGGGTCAGTGGGCTAGGTCAATACATGGAATCGGTCCAGTTATTACAGCAGGGTTACTTGCACATATAGATTTGAACATAGCAAAAACCCCTGCGGGTATATGGCGATTTGCAGGACTTGACCCTACGGTAACATGGGACAAGAACGAGAAGCGTCCGTGGAACAGTCAACTGAAGACACTGTGCTTCAAGATTGCATCTTCCTTTGAGAAGGTGCAGAACAGTGATAAGGATTTCTACGGTCACATGCTCGCTGATAGAAAGCTGTACGAGATAGCGAACAATGATGCAGGGAAGTACGCCGAGACTGCGAAGAAGGCTCTATCCAGTGGTTCCTATAAGAAAGAGACAAGTGCAAAGAAGGCTTATGAGCAGGGTAGGCTTCCTGACGGCCAAATTCGTATGCGGGCTTTGCGGTGGGCGGTAAAGCTATTCCTAAGTCATTACTGGTATGTCGGATATGAGATAAAGAACAACACGGCTCCACCCAAGCCCTGGGTGATTGCCATAGGTGGACACCAAGCGTTTATTCCGCCCCCAAATTGGTAACCAACCTTCGGGATGTAGCAAAGAAACAGAGTGAACCAAGCGTTTTGATGTAGCAAAGAGAAGGAGTGAACCAGTCAACAAGATGTAGCACAGGGCGGTAGTGAACCAGTCAACAAGATGTAGCACAAGGATTGAGTGAACCACTGATCAAGATGTAGCAAGAGATGCGAGTGAACCAAACAAAGAGATGTAGCATTATGTTGGAGTGAACCAGATACAGGGATGTAGCAGCAAGAATGAGTGAACCACTTTGAGGGATGTAGCAGAATACATGAGTGAACCATCTAAGCAGATGTAGCACGAAAGTTGAGTGTAACAAAAGCATAGAAAGGAGACATGATGACAGTCGATGGCTGTAATGACTGTAATGGACGAGGTTTTGTCCTAGCTGAGTACGAATCTGGAGATGCCTCGACATTATTACCGATACCACACGCGATTTGTGAAACTTGCAATGGAGAGGGGGAAGTAGTCCGTGAGAATAGCAACGACATCACCAAACCTAATTGATGCGATAACAGATGCGTGGCATGATCAACTGATGACGATGAGTTGTCCGATTAAAGGCACGTATCTGGTACACACCAGATCCCAAAAGCCTGTTGAGGGCGTAGCCGTCCATAAGTATGACTGGGGATGGAGCTGCGAGAAAGATGGATCGGAGCGAGTCGAAAATTGTATACACATTCAGACCGTAAAGAGAGAGAGAGGGAAACATGAGTATAAGAATAGAATTGCATGACGAGGGCTTCACTGTCATAGCCGATGACCCTGTGGGCGGAGAGCAAAAAGAGAGGTGGTATCAGCTCATCTATGCGGCAGGCAGGATAGTGCCATCTCCTTTGCACCCAGACTCCCTCCAACGCCGTTGGAGGCACTCAGCTAAATCGGCAAAGACTACAGACAGAATAGGAGTCAAGTTAGGCCGGGGTGTGTATTTCACGGCTGACGATATAGCTAAGCTAGGTTACACAATCAACACTGAGGAGAATAATCAATGCAAATGACAGGCCGAATCAAGGATGTTGAACCAAAGCTCAACGCCAAGAGCAACAAGATATGGCTCCTGAAGGCCTCGCTTATAACAGACGATGGTTCCACTGTGTGGATCGGCGGCAAGCCTGAAGAGTCTCCAGAGTGGATTGGCCGTGTTATGGAAGAGCGCGACCTTCTTCCGATAGAAAGCCGGACGCACTGGCTGCTAGAGGTGCAGAATCGCAGCGAGACGGCTAAGAACGGCAACGTGTATCACAACAACTATGTGACATCTGCCCGGAGCCTAGAGGCCGACGCACAAAACGTCCCTACAAATAACGCAACTCCGCCACAGCCAAGCACAACTCCTGCTGTTCAGGGACCTAACGCCAAAGACAGATTAATCGTTCGACAGGTGGCAGCAAAGATCGGATCTGAACTTACAGTGGCAATCATAGCTAAACACAAAAGCCCAGTTGATATCAGTGCCGCGTGTGAGATGGTCCGAGAGGCACTGGATCCGATCACAAGGATGATTCTTGAGGAACCAGAGCCAGAACCTGAACCTGTGCCTGAATCTAAACCTGAAAGCAGTGCCAGTACAGAAGAAATGTTTGAGGAAACTCTATGACTACCTCAGAACTTATTCCGCTAAACCGATTTCAACAGCGGCTTGATCACACACATATTGCAAGAGTTACTAAACGTACAAGACGGTACTATTTGGTTGATGGGAAGGAGTCCCCCAGCGTTACGACGGTTCTTGGAACAATCATCCCTAAGCCAGCGTTAAATAACTGGTTCGCCAAGCGTGGCAGGGAATCAATGAAGGAGTACCTGGAAGGCCACATAGGTGAGCCTATCCACACATCGTTACTCGATGAGGCCGTGGCTGAAGCCAAGACACGGCCCAAGGCCGATGCAGATGAGGCGGCTAATCTGGGTAGCCAGGCCCATGATCTAATCAATCGGTTTTTGCTCGGCGAAGATCCGAGTATACCTGATGAACTGGAAGTAGTAATGGCTGCATTTCATGAGTGGTACAGCTCTGAGAATCTCACGCTCGTGGACAGCGAGGTAGCCGTTTATGGAGATGGCTATGCAGGCACCATTGATGCACTTTTTGAGCGTGGAGACAGGCTTCTTTTGGTAGACTGGAAGACTTCCAACCGAATCTATCTCGAACATAAAACACAGATTTTACAGTATGCTCGTGCAA
>Ga0208182_1000916_pt1 | contig 15639 bp, 24 predicted proteins | sample MalvireepMed_906_FD_184248 | JGI IMG/M metagenome (GOLD analysis project Ga0208182, IMG submission 184248) | Marine viral communities from the Global Malaspina Expedition - Malaspina viral metaG DeepMed_906 (SPAdes) (version 2) | ecosystem: Environmental > Aquatic > Marine > Oceanic | place...
ATCGAATTGAGTAGGAGATGTTATAGTTGAAGTTGGCCCCATAAATTTTGTTAGAGGATTTACTCCACCGGGAGGTAATGCTGTTGTCTTTGAAAGCATACTTGCAGCTAAAGGAGTTCCTCCGATATCATAGCCTATTCCTGCTGGTATACCTGCTGTTGATTTAGCTACACCGGCAGGTGTCAATGCTGCAGGAGTTTGCATTAGCTCATCTTGCCATGGCAATCCTCCTTCTATCTTTGCTATTTCTGTTGGCGCAGGTAATCCTGTGCCCTGTAGCAGTTCATTTTTTGTACCAAATAATGATGTTATTTTACTTTTTGCATATTCTTTTCCACCTATCCATGCGCCTGATAAACCACCTGCTTGAGCACCTTTCATAACTGCTTGCCCTCCAGTCGTTGATCCCATGGTATATACACTAAAGGCATCAGTTAATGCTCTTACATTAGCCATTCTATTTAAATCTCTTTGAGCTTCAAATTGTTCAGACCTTAAATCTGCTGCTGTATCCCTATAAAGTTTTTGTTTATTAGGGTCTGTTTCTGTGATATTTGTAGTTTGCTGTCCCCATTCAGAGCCAACTCTTGATCCTATTCCTGCGAATGCAGCAGTCGCAAGTAATGAAGCCCCTTTAAAGACTGGCCCAAGAGCTAGACCAATTAGTCCACCTGCTACAGTACCAATAAGCCTTCCAAGCCCCATTTTACTGCTACGCTTTTGGGTCTGTTGTGTAGCTACACGACTTGATTCTATTAATTGTCTTTGTTGATTTCTTTTCAATAAAGCATATCTGACGTCTGCTAAACTTGCCATTTTATGTCCTTGTAAATTCTATGTACCATAGCTTATTAAATTCTTTTCTGTATAATCTTAATGTGTTACCACCGGCAAGAACTATCCTTTCATCTCCATCGCTCATTTCACCAATTGATGGTTGCTGTGTGGTAGCAACTATTTGATGCTTCTTTGTTTGCTCAAGACGCCTTAGTCGTACATCTACATCGCTCATGTGACCCTCTTGCGAATTGTTCTATACTCAATAGATATATCATTAATGTTAATTGTTCCAGTACTTGTAGGATTTGTAATTTTTATTTGCATACTCTGACATTCAACAGGGGCTGCTAGAGTTGCATTTAATACATCCCATGCGTTGCTTGTATTAATAAAATTGCCTGTAAAATTAGTAAATGAACTACCACCATTAGTTGCATAGGATATAGGAGTAGTTTGAGCAGCACTTGATTTGTATGTAATTCTTACACCATATACTTTTTTGATTCTTGATGTGCTTCCAAAATCTATATCTTTAGTTTTCATAATCCATTTTGTAGCAGAAACTGCGTCTCCATTAGCAGCTTCTGATATACCTGCTTGGTCAGTGGTTCCAGTATAGGAGCCAGACCCGGCAATATTAAAAACAATGCCTCCTTCTCCGTCTGGTATAAAATTAGAGAATATCTTATCTACGCCTTGGCTTGTAGCATCTTGATCTTGCCATGTCCAAGCTCTACTATCGAAATTATAAACATATACGCCTTCATTATCAGCAGTAGCATTAAGAGATAGATTATTTGCTAATATATATAAATTATTTGTTTTTCCATGAAAAGCAACACTACAATGATGCGCATCAGATATACCTATCTTTTCAATCCAAGTTACTTGAGGTATTTTACCTTTAATTAAATTAACAATATTGCTTCCATTAAAGAAAAATGCCCCATATTTATTAGCCCAATAAATACCATCTTGTCCTGAAAATACTGCTGCTTTTGAAGCAACTCCTTTATATCTTTCAGTGGTTTCTAAGAACCAGTTACTAGGAGATGGAGAGCCAATATTAATTATATATAATGTTTGCCTTTTAAATGCAAACAATCTGTCACCATACGTAGCCAATGCAGTATATTCATCTGAATCTCCCTTTACAACATCAATAAAAAAGCTACGTGGAAATGTTTCATATTTACCGGGAGGAGTATACATGATTCTATCACGCATCCTTCTCATTATATTAGCAAATGTCAATGTTCCGTTTGTTGTAGAGCCACCGAAAGTAGAAGCAGATAGTTCAAAAGTAGTTGCATTAGCTATACTTGAAACATAAGCACCTCCCGGTATCTTAGTTCCTCCATCAGAAACGCTCATCCCTTGTCTTAAATTTGCCGTACTATCCATTGTAATAGTCGGGTCATCGTTATAATCGCATGTAGCATCAGTAAATCCATCATCTAATTCATCGAACATCTGGACATTACAGACAAAAAGTCTTCTATTCGCTATAACACAATCTTTAAATCCTTCTCCTCGTATTCCTAGTGTAATACTGGGTTCGTCAGGCCCAAAGCCATTAAGAGTTGTATATGTCTCAAAATTTTCAGACGTAAGAATAAGTTCATCTACACCAGCTTCTGTAGCGTCACTACCAATTGCCCATGCTTTATATTCATCATCTATACTAGTTCTGCATCCAGCTCGCAAGTCTATATCAATCATTAAAGACCAAGGTTCATTGGTTTTATTAGCTCTCATATAAATTCTAGCTCCCATAGCTCTTTCATCATAAGGAGCTTTAGCGTTGACATCTATATCAATATAATCATTGGCAGCTGTGGTAAATGTATTATTAGACGATGGAATATAAAGTTTAGATTCTTGATTGCCCTTGTAAATAAAGGTACCTGCTATTTGATATGTCTTAGCAGCAAAGGTTCCAATAATATCAGAACTTGTAGCTGGGTGAGTAATTTTTAAGTCAAATCCATTACCAGCATTAGGATAGCCTGTAGAATCTGAATCTAAATCGCTTGGCGGTGGTAAGTCACAATCATTTGCATACCAATTATCATAACTATCTCTAGCGTCACCAGCATCTTCAAAGTGTACCTGTTTTATATATCCATATTGTTGCCGTAGAAGTCCTGTTCCAAAACCCCCATCGGTAACTCTTATTGTATCATCTGTAGCAAAAAATATACCATTAGCATATTTGGTAAATGTAACTGTTCCAGCTTCAGAAGCTTCTGTTGTAAATGTAGTAGAAGTCAACATAGAAGCCCCACCATTATGAATCTTTGCTATTCTTACAATCAGATTATTAGCTGTTATATCTGTGCAGCCTGATATTATTGCAACATCTCCTTCTTGAAAATGGTCAGCAAAATTTATTGATCCGCCTGCTGTTCCCCTTGTAATAGATTGGTTTTCAAATTTTAATTCATTAGTTGCATATTGGACTGTTGTAGCGTTACCCATATCTGTTGGGTTGACGTCACCAGCTGCTTCTCCTTTTAATCTTAATGCGCCGCCATATGAATCCAAAACAGCAGTCCATCGTTCTCCAATATCTTTAGCTGCTGATCCGCTTTCTTTATCTGTTTCAAAATAAAATAATCCACCACCGGGATATGGGCGTTCATCTCTTGGCGTAATAGCTCCATCGGTACCATTTAATTCATTGGCGGTGCGAATGCTACCAGCGACACCAAGGCTAAGATTATTAGCTTGAGTAAGCTCATTAGGAGCTATATCACGAGCATCTCTTACAAGATTAAGCCCACCACTAAAGTCGTTTAATCTATAAAACTGTTTAGGCATAGGTTATTGTAGTCTTTCGGCTATAGGATTCAAGCTTTCTTCTTTTCTTTTTCTTTGGCTTTTTAGTTTTAAATCTTCTATCTGTAATAACATCTTCTAATCTTTTAGCGCTCATTATATTATCTTACCGCCTAGGCTTGTCCTGCCATTTATTATGGTAAGAACATTAAGGTTAAAGTTCTTGTCTGGAAATATATCTATAATGCCAACATTATGAGTCCAGTTTACTTTTCTGTTCTTTAAAAAGCCTTTATTCATATCACACAAGCATCCCATCGAATGTGCCATTTTAGGCCCGTCAAGGTGCGATACAACGCTTTTAATGGCATCATGAGTATGACCATAGATAATATTTGCGCCAAGATTCTGGACATGAGCCTTTGCATGGTTAATACCTGCCCAGTGCCCCCCATGATAAGCGTATAGTTTGCTATTAAGTATTTTAAATTCTTTACCATAAGGATACCATTTATAACCTCTCTCTTTGATCTTGAGAGCATTTTTACTAAGGTATTCCGGTAGATACGGGTTCTCTTCAACGAAGTTATCAAACCATACTTCATGATTCCCCTGTGCAAATAGTTTCTTTTTTACTCCTACCTTGTCGCATACTTCATCTATTCTATCAAATCCTGCGTTAATCTCTTTTAATTCTTTTTGTATTTCTGGGAGCTGATATTCTAGCGGTGGACGCTTCTTCTTTTTCCACTTCCAAAATGAAACACTCTCTCCTTCAACTAAATCTCCCAAGCATAGGAAGCCATCTGGCTTCACTGTTTCCAATACTCTTAAGGCGCATTTTAGAGCCTTCTCGTCGTGTAATGGAAAATGTATGTCTGGAAAGACTACAACAGTTTCGATTGCGGATTTCTTCATAGAACCTCATTGTTTAATCTCGAAATGTACTAAGTCGTCAAACTTATTATCTTTAGTTTGGGTATCTTGATCCCAATCTCCTCCCCATCTAACATTTATGCCCATTTGACTAGCGATGCCTAAAACGTATCCAGCAAAATAATGGAATCTATCACGGTCACTCCAGTCTATTGGATATGGCGCAACATCCACAGCCACACTCGGAGACGAATTATGTTTACCATTTGGAAACTTGACTTTGCTATTGCCTTTATTATATGCTTCGTTCTGCTTCTTTTTTCCACGATGCCCCTCAATGACTGTGCAGTCAAAATGCTTGATGACCTCATTGAATAGAGACTTTATATCATCAGAGCATGTATGAAGCTGCATTCTACTTTTTGTTCCAAATCTAGGCATCTTCTACGCTTTTTTTAAATTCAGCAAACCAAGCATCATCTAATTTATTTTTCGTAGACTTAACTAAGCCTTCGACCATTGTGATTGCTGCTTTTTTCAATACAGCTTCACTTATCATAGCTTTCAATCCTTTAATAGCCATTCCTCTCACAAAAGGTATATACATACCCCCAACTAAAACACCCACTGTACCAGCAATACTCATCCAGTGATTTTGTATCCATTCCATTTAGATTTCTCCTTTAATCCATGCAATTAATCCACTAAAAACAAACGTAACAGCACCAAGTGTACCTGTAATCCAAGACTGTTTTTGCTCCAATCTTCTAACTCTGCCATTCTGATATTTAACATCAACTCTAATTTCTTTTGTTATATCCATATGGGAGTCATGTTTCTCTTCAAGCCTAGCAAGCCTATCGATCATTTCAGTCCTGTAAGTATCAACTTCGGCTTTGTTCATCTTTTGCGGCCTCCTTGACCACGATAAGTTTTATATTTCTTTTTAGTTCCTCTACCCGATCCTTGTCGGGTTTTCTTCATTTTTTTATATCTTCTATCTAGGGCCATTCCTGAAATTTCTTAGTAAGTCTCTATTCAACTCTGAGATTTCATCTTTAGTCTCTTCCATAGCGTTAGTAATTTGCTGCTTAAGATTGTCCATACGTCTATGCATAGCTTCTACTTTTTTATCTGTATTGATAAATTTGTATACAAACATAACGCACATAAAGACGAGTACGCCGGTAACGCCAAGTCTCTCAACGAGTTCAATAATGTCCATGAATTAATACCTAGACTTAGACTTTTTACGTTTCTTCTTAGACTTTTTACGTTTTTTCTTAGCATATTTTTTTGCTGCTGCTTTTCCTTTTGTAGTATAAGGAAACTTTTTTTTACCAATTTTTGGCATTTTATTCTTCTTCCTTTGTAAGGCTTATTCTTAATGCGTCAACAAAAGCTTGCCTACCAAATCTTAGCTGAACCAGATTAAACTCGCTTCCAGCAACCTTTTTATCAAGGTCAGCTATGTGATTTACCATCGCTTTTTGTTCGTCAGTCATCGTTTCTATGTCGTACTCTTTATCATCAATCTTAAGTACCGGCTTTTCTTTTTCTTTTTTAGCCATTTTATACTCCTATTTTGTTTATGATCCATTGTTAATTCTCATTGCTTGTAAGTACAAATTCATATCTTTTGCATTCACGTCTGTAAATATTGCTAGGGCTAACATCATTATTAATAAAATTACTATCCAATATAAGCATCTGAAAAATCCCTTATCATCGCTCACGGTTTCTTTAATCCTAGTTTCTGCATTAAGCTTCTATTTTCTTCTTCCAATACTTCTGCATTATGCTCTAATTCTTCAACGTGCTGTTTCTCTATATCGTGCATCTTCGCAGTTAACACAACCAATTCTTCATGCATATCACCCATACTTCTATCCATACTCGCAAACTTCATCTGTATCTGATAGTATGCTGCTATCATCATCGAGATACCAATCATAGCCTTTATTAAGAAAGCTATTGATATATGCACCTGACTGTCAGCACTAATCCCTTTCGACATTCTGAACCTCTGGTACCGGTATTCCTAATTTCTTTTCCCAACTTTTCACAGTAGGCTCAAGTGTTCCGTTTGCATCCGCAATCAGAATCACAATCGCAATCACACAATGTGTATAAAACCATATCATTACCATCCTATCTGAAAATAAACTGCTATTACTGTCCATACTCCAAATACGAATAAAGCTCTGAGAAAATATTCTCCAAACTTCTGATTCATTACAGAGCTTTTAAATCTGTTTCAAGCTGTTCTAATTCGGCTTGATGAGCTTCTATCTTTGTAACTTCTGATTTACAATGGTCTATTTCACGCTTCACATCTGAAAGTGAATAAACCGTCACAGAGTCATCTTGAGCTTCGCCAGTATCAGGACTGTACATCTTCTTCACTACTTGAAGTTCTTCTCTGCCATCAACATCTTGCTTTCTGACTGATATTTTACTTGCCGTTTTTAATGCTTTATAATTATGCATTTTATCTCCTGTTAATTAATTATAGTGCGTCTGCCTCTTGTTTTGCCGCCCAAGCTTCTTTTACTGCATCTGTCCATAAAGCATCTGCCATACCTCGAATCTCTGCACTTTCGCCAGATACATCTGAATCTGGACTAAAAGACGTTCTACGGTATGAAAATGATATTTCCTTTCCATCTTCAACAATAGCAATTCTCTGCCGTTGCTGAATGTGTTTATATTCACTACGCACTTCATAATCATATGTTATTACTTTTTCTAAAGCCATTTTTGACTCCTTCGTTTGTTATTCGTTCCATCCTATAAATCCATATAGGCTTAAATTATTATTAAGTAGCATAAACAATACCAAAAATTAAATCTGTACCGTCATCAACATCAGCCGCATTTGCACCACTTGTCCCACCTATCTTACCACCATCGTTCTCATGAACCTGCAAATCGCAATAAACCGTATTTGGTTCAACATAACCCGTGTTCGGTATTCCTACATTTGTACCCCAGTTATTTCCGTAACTTATATTTACTGTACCATAAGTACCCGCAAGGGATTTAGCAGTAAATGGCAATGCTCCTATTCGTGCTGCTCCAGAACCAACAGTAATACCAGAACCCATTACTATTCTACCATGACAAAATACAAATCTTCCAATCTTTGTATATGCACCAACTTGACCACCACCGGCATAAGTTTGAGTAGGATTACCGCTTGCGCCAAGAAGTGTTGGAGTCCAAGACCCTTCTTCATAATTGTCTAAAGTATTTACATCTCCACTTGGATTAGCAGATGCATCATCTGGAAAATTTATACCAGTTGTAACGACACAGCTAGCAGCATAAAGATTAGCACCTTTATCCGATGCACAATACACTTCAGAAACATCAGCATTACCAAGAGTTACTGAGTTTCCGCCTGCTGGGGCCGTTGCTCCATATCCTAATACTGTTTCATTTGTAACACCAGAAGCGCTCGCATCGCAAGATTTACCAATATAAGTATTTTGGTCTCCAGTTGTTAATGTTGCAGCTGCTCCAGAACCCACAACAATATTACTATGCCCCTGAGTGATTGCTACTCCAGCATTATGTCCTACGGCAGTATTGTGGTCGGTATCAGCATGATTACCAGCTGTTAAAGCTGCATAACCAATAGCGGTATTATATTGTGCGTCTGTTATTCCATCTAAAGCCTGATATCCAACAGCTACATTTTGGTCACCAGATGTAAGAGCTCCAAGAGAGTCATACCCAATCGCAACATTATTATCTGAAGTAGTCACAGCCGACAAAGCCTGAAATCCAACAGCTACATTACAGGTAGCATCATTCATAGCAGCATCCATAACATTATGTCCAATGCCTACATTAAACTGAGCTTGAGCTGTTGTCCAACTTCCGCCACCTGCATTTGACCCGATAAAAACATTTTTTAAAGCACCAAGAGTTCCAGTCCCATCCATAGCACCATATCCAATAGCAATATTATCTGCCATATCTATATTACTTGAACCAAAATCACCGCCTAGTCCAGCATTAGTACCAATACATACATTTTGGTCTGCATCAGCGCTACCATGAGAGCCTTGGTCAACTGCGCCCATAGCATTTGACCCAATTGCTATATTATCTGATTCATCATCAGCAGCAGCATCAAAAGAACCATAACCTATAGATACATTATTATCTCCAATAGTTAAGGCACTTCCAGCTTCTTCACCGAGAACAACATTATAATTACCATTAGTAGTAAGAGCATCACCTGCGTTTTTACCAAATGCAGTATTGGATGTTCCTCCTGTGCCGGGATTATATACTTCAGTTGTTGATAGGTAAAGTAAAGTAGCAGTTCCTTCACCGTCGCTAACCGCTCTTGCGGTAGCATCTACACCACTATTTGAATTACTAACCTGTAGTAAGTCTTTATAACTAGCGGCAATAGTTTGACCTTCTAAAGTTGCCATTATATTTTCCTCATATTAAAATTTTTCATCCTGTGTGTTCTTCCCATTTAACATTGTTTTCATTCCAGTCAAGTTGAGATATGTTCCAAATAACATCATAAACTGACCTTAAAAAGTTTCTCGCTGTTCTAAACCATCCTATTGGCATATTAAGCTTTCAATGCTATCATATTAGTTGCAGTAGTACCTGTATTAATTACATGAGTAATTCTAATTGGTAATAATTGACCACTTGCAACATTGCTAAAAGTAAAATTTCCTGTTCCTACCATAGTAACTACAACATTACCACCGACTCCAACATATAACGATTCATAAGTAGCTCCTAAAGCCTGAGTACTTCCTCCATCAACAGCTGTTATAACTAATGCATTTCCATATAACATTTTTTCTAAAGCTGCTTGAGATGCTTCGGTTGCAGTCTCTACCGCTTCTGTATCAACCTTTATAGTATCGAGAACTGCGTCTATTGTATCCAATACTGCATTGTCTGTAGCTGATAAATTAGCTGTAACAGTTCCATCAACAGTAAGTGCCCCTCCACCATCATCTACACTTACTACACCTGTTGAGTCATTCGCTATTGTTACCCTTAAAGCTCCCGATTCAGAGCCACCTCCAGTAGGAGCATCTGAACCAGCTAAGTTAATATTTACATTTGCATAATTTGAATCATCCCAGTCATCAAGTATTTGAACAGCGGTTTTAATTGCGTCTGTATCTGAATCAATTCCAGTTAATAATACTTCAATAGCTGCCAAATCAACAACCGCTGGATCATCAGAAGCTAATGTAACTCTTTGTACTCCACTTGCAACAGCCCCAGCTCCACCGATTACATCAGTACCGGCTATATTCATATTTATATTAGCATAATTACTGTCATCCCAATCGTCTAATACTGATAGTGATGCAGCAATAGTATCTAATACAGCATTATCTGTAGCTGATAAGTCAACAATTAGATTACCATTTGCATTAACCTGTAATGGCCCAACATCTCCATCTGTAATACTTTGTGGCGACGACTGATATAGTCCACCAACAAGAACATGCTTAGAGCTACCATCGCTCCAGTCTGCGTCATCTGCATATATTGCTCCATCTCCTGATGATGAAGATACTTCTACATATAAAGCTCCAGAAGCATTCATTTGAAACGGAACATAATCTCCATCAGCTCCACCTAAGGCGGCTAATGTATCATTACGTACACCTAATACAAAGCTACCTGTGTCCGCAGTAGTATGAGCTGAATCTTCAGCGTACTCAGCGCCTGCTACAATATCTACTTGCAACGCAGTCTCTGCGGTATTCAATACCTTGTTTAAAATTTCTCGTTCTAAATATTTAAGTTTGTCTGCCATAATATTATCCTGTTACTACGTAGCAATATTTATTACCCGAAGCGCCCTGCCCCTCTATATGAACATATGTAGCACCATTAGGAATATAAAATTTGTGTGTTTTACCAGATTCAATTCTAAGTGAATCGTTCCCATTAGCGTCACCACTTGTATTGTCGAAACCTATTGAGCAAAGCTCATCACAATAGACATACAAAACTGTATGCCCCGTTGTTACTGCAAGGTTTATCTCATCGTTAGTGCCGCTTGAACATGTTTGTCCCCTTGAGCTTTCTGTCCATGCAGATGCATATTCAGAACTTAAAGCTTCACTGGCGTTATATTTATGTAACTCTTTTGCAACTGCCATTAGTCTGCCTCCGAATATGGGACGACTTCAGACATACCAATCCAAATTACCGGCGTATCTCCGCTTCCCCATGTTGTTGTTGTTGATTCCCAGTAAGTACTTTTTCCTTCTGGATATTCATATTTTTCTGTAATAGACGCTACTGATATAGATGTTTCAGTCCAAGTAGGAGTCGTTACTGTTAATTCAGTCATGACTCATCTTTATCTTTACTTGGGTATGATGTAGGTTCAAATCCATGAAGTTTAACTATTGGTTTTTGAACTCTTCCTGTATTTGCATGTCTCTTGCCCTCTAGAACTCCTTTGTCAAACTGCCTTTCCCAATATGTAGCAGCATTTAAAGTTTGAGCATCTAATTCGTATCCTCTTTGTATAGCTTTGGCAACTATAGTATGATGAAATTCAGCAGGTATATCTGGTTCTTCAGTCATCCCGGTAGTTGTATTTGCAGTACCACTATCTGCGGCTACAAATAAATTGGGGCGTTTTACTCCAAATACAGTAACTGTCTTTACTTCAGATGGACTATTATATACTTTAGAGCCGCTATCAACTGTTCTTTTAACAATAGCAATTGCGTCACGCTCTGCCCACCATGCGAATTTTCTTTGTTCTGCCATTAAGTTATATCTCTTTGTTCTGGTCTTGACCCTAATCTTGGAATGTCGTATCCATCATAATCAACGGATGTTATTTCCAGAATATCGTCTGAAAGACCATAATATCTTTGATCGGCTGCAGTACTAAATGTAAATGCACCGTTCTTAATTCTTGTTCTCCTCGCAAATTCATCTAAGGCATGATTCAGCCAAAGCCTGATCTGTGTTTCAGATATCTTAGGGTGATGCTGCCTAACCATTTCTACCATTTGTAATTGGGTCATTTCTGTCCTCTTAATCTTTGAAGCTCTCTTTGATATTCAGCTTGCAATCTTTGGTATTGTTCTCCCATCCAACTATATCTAGATTGCTCTTCTGTCATTCTAACTTGAGCTTCTTGAGCATATCCTTGTGCTTCAGATAGAGCAGAGTTGATTTCCTTAACTCTCATATCACCAATTGATGTCCATTCCTGAAGGTGAGCCTGTGCTCTTTGCATTTCAGTTGACGCAACACCTAGCGCAGCTTGAACTATTTCCACATCTTCATTTGCCAATGCTCCATAAGCATCTGTAGTAGCAGAAGGTTCATCACCGTCAACATAAGCTTTAGCTCTATCAAGGGCGGCTTTCACTTTTGTTAAAGTAGAGTTCGCTGTCAAAAACGTATCTTCGTCACCAAAAATAGATTCAGTATCGGCTTGTTCAAATTTATCACCTGCTGTTTCTGCCTGATCTAATGCAGCTTTCAAATAAGTAAGCGCAGTTGTAATAGCAGTAGTAGTAGTAAAATATCCTTCTGCCATTAAATGCATTAATGTTCTTGAGGCTGCTCCTAAGATAACAGGAAATTCAGCGCTATCTGGAAAATTATCTATACCAACACTACTATGTGATGGTGAAGGATAAGCAAATTTTAATATTTGGAATGGAAAATCTCCACTTGGTGCAGGTATAACATACATACTGCTTCCTTGATAATAATATACCGGGTCTCTTGCGCTAGAAGCATATATACTTCCGCTGTCTGCAACATATGAACTCATACCATAAGGTACTTCTGTTGCATATCTTCCATTTCTTGCAACGGATAGAATACGTGCATTTGATGCATCATATGGATTAGAGCTATCTGTAACATCCAGTGTAGCGTTCTTAATAAGAACATCATCTGGAAGAATATCAGTAATCTCCCTAGCTGTCGATGTAAGAAAATTAGTTACGGCACCAGTATCTGATACTGTCTGCCCTACTAAATCCTGTACTTGGTCTATGAAAGCCATTTATTTTCCTTTAACAATGGGTGGGAGATTGCTCCCCCACCCTAATTGTTGTTAACTTGCGTCTACCGTTGCTTTTGTTGAACCACTACAGTACCAGTTTGTACCATCACAAAGAATATCAATCGTATCATTAATTGCACCTGCATTTAATGTAAGAGATGATACTGTTTCATGTATGTCTCTACCGGTTTGTGTTGCGTGGTCAGTACCATAACTACCATGGTAGTATATTTTACTTGCACCACCACTTATCACATGCTCACTATCATCACCAGATATAACTTGGCAACCAAATCCTTTAAAAGAACTTGAAATAGTAGGCAGCGTAACAGTAACTGCTCCGCCAGATAGGATAAATGACTTTCCATGGTCAGCTTTTCCAATTGTAAAACTTGCAGTTTTACTCGGAACAGCAGCGCTTGAGCCCTTAATATAAGGTCTTGCCATTATTAGCCCCCTTAATCAGTTATCTTGAATATCTTATGAGATTCAATCAGGGTTAATCCAAGTCCTTCATCGGACATGTACTGATCTTTTACGCCATCGTAGGCGTCATCTGTTTTAACGTTAGCCTGATAAACAGGTGGACGATAAACAGAATGGAACAGATTTTCATCTGATACGACTACCATATATTTATTATATGGGCCACGAAGTGCGGGTGTCGGTACCATATGAATAACTCCATGAGGAGTTTCCAGTTGACGATAATTGAAGCCCAAAGAATTTCTTTCAGATGGGCCTATATCGATATTCCATGCAGAATTACCTGCAAGACCAGAAGCACCGTCCATTTTAGACCAATAACTCATGGCACCAGAACCGCAAAATGCTATTTTAGCTCCGCTTTCAGGAACGTATTGGAAAACTTTTTCCATATCATCCACGAAATTGCCGTAGCCATAAGTAGCTTCAGATACAGTGAATACACTTTGATCATCGCCAGATGTATCACCATATTTGATAACTGCGGTTACAAGTCCCATTGTAGTACGAACTCTGTTGCTATTTGCGTCAGTTCTTCCGCCATCTGTAAAAGATTCAGCGGTAGTTCCGTCACGAGAGTCAGCTAGTCCAGTTCCAATTGGGGAACCACCAAACAAGAATGCTTTTTCCTTCTGCATCTTGTGTTCTTGTGATTTCTGTAATCTCAAACGAGCAAGCTCAGAAGATTCGCCACGAAGTGCGGCGGCTTCTAATGTCCCGGTGATTTCCAGAGGTGTTTTGAAAATCTGTGTGCTATTCCACACGACTTTCAGTTCGTCAGCCCATGCATTAGCAGCAACTGTACCTTCACCATGTGCATTACCGACAACGATGAAAACATCGTTATCTGCAACGTCAATAGATGCGGTTCCAAGATTTTTGAATTTAATCGTGTCACCATCTGTTACAGTTGTGATTACTACATGTCCACGTAGTGTGGCTTCGGTAGTATCCCAGACTTCGCATTCGAGTCCAAGATAGCTACTGTCTGCTGTAGAGGGTAAACCAACAATTCCATCGATATCCATGTCGTCTGATTCAGTATCATCAGCGGCTTGGGCAGCAAGATTTTCATTTGCTACAAAGCGTTGGTTTTCCCATGGGTTTCTATGTTCAAACATTTTGAACAAGGGGTCAGTGGGAGTACGAGTTTCTCGACTAGCGACTACCGTAGTAAACGGTGCCACATCAGTCCATAGTTCTTTTACAACTTGAGGGCTAATGTAGAAATCTCGCCGATCAGTATATAGTACTCCAGACCCAGTAAGAGTTGCAATAGCCATAATTAACTATCTCCTAACTTTACTATGAGCAAGTAAAGCAGCATTGAACATATCGGCGTCATTGGGTTCGGGGTTAGCCATACCGGTCTGCACTGCAGTCGTAGTAGGCACCTTTAATGCCTCGGCCTGTTGGTTATATTCTGCCATTTTCTGATTTACTTGTACTTGCTTGGGTGTGGGAGCATTCGTTAGATCAAATAGCTTCGCAAGAACATCTAGAGAAACATTTCTGGGATCAGAAGCCCAGTTAATGAATCCACTAGCTTTTTGGTCAGACCAATTGTAAGCACTTCTTACATGATTGTAAGCTTGTGATACCATTTGCTGTTCCTGTTGTTGTGCCATCATCGATTCAGTTTCCTGTATTCTTGAATGTTCAAGATTCTTCAGGTAATCGTATCGATCATCGACAAATCGTTCTTTTTGAAGTCTAAATTTAAACGAATCACTCTCAGGATCGTTATATGCGTCGACCTCGTTGTAATTAAGCGGCTTTTCGGGAGGCATAGGCTCCTTCAATGAATCATCTTGTGGCTGTTGAGGGATTTCATTGGACAACGATTGCTGCTGCGGTTGTTGGGCTAGAGCTGTTTTATACATATCCAGTTCTTGCGCCATCCGAGCATTATCGTTCTTGGCTCTATCTGCCTGTGATTGCCAATAAGCCATTCTTTGAGGGTCGTCTTTTCCCAATGCTTCTTCTTCTGTTTGAGCTTCAGCAACTTCACTGCCCTGTGCAGTTTGAACCTCTGGTTGTTCCACGGTTAGTGGGGCTTGGGTAATTGAAGGCTCAGGCCGTGCATCGGGTTGATCGGCAGTAAACAGAGTATTCTGTTGTTCTACCTCTGGGCTTTGAGTCTCAGCATTACTTGCGGTTTGGTTTTCCATTATTCCTCCAATGGGATTATTTCGTTGTTTGTAGCTTCTTGCTCAGCAACAACGCCTTTGACCTTTTTGAGTTCATCTTCAGTTCGTGACTTATAAAGCTGAGTAGCCATATCGGCACGATTAGAAGACTCTTTCAGGTCTGACTTGAATTTTTCTACTTCTACACGCTGTCTCGCATGCACCAGCTCACGCTGGGCTGTCTGCAAGTCGCCAGACAAATCTTTTATCTGTTTTTCTTGGCTGCTAACCTGCGACATAAGTTGTTTCATTTTACTGGAACGATTTATTACACCTTCCATATCTGCAACTTCTGTCTGCTTTAATACTTCAATCTGGTCAATAAGTCCAGATTTATACAATTCCATGTAGTATTCAAAGCGAGCAAACCGGTTAGACGGTAATGTGGAACCAGATACTACCACAATATCGTATTTGCCAACCGTTACATCATTAAGCCTTCCTAAGAACTCTCCTGAGATATTATCATACATAGGC
>Ga0208182_1000927_pt1 | contig 15456 bp, 8 predicted proteins | sample MalvireepMed_906_FD_184248 | JGI IMG/M metagenome (GOLD analysis project Ga0208182, IMG submission 184248) | Marine viral communities from the Global Malaspina Expedition - Malaspina viral metaG DeepMed_906 (SPAdes) (version 2) | ecosystem: Environmental > Aquatic > Marine > Oceanic | place...
GCTAACTGAGCCGCTGTGGTCAAACTAAAAAAGCCAAACCACGCCTTATAAATAGCGGTGGTAAACGTATCGACATTGAATACCGAAACCGCGCCAAAATCTGCCAATGTCTCCATACTTGCCAGCAATAAGCCACCGATAATCCAAGGCAGTGCTTGCGGTAATGCCAACCGAAAAAACACGCGGCTACGGCTCAAACCTAGCATCTGCCCTGCTTCAATCGCCCGCCGACCTTGTGACAAAAACGCCTGACGCGCCAGCAAATACACATAGGGATAAAATGCCAACGATAAAATTAAGCCAGCGCCCCAGACATTGCGTATTGAGGGAATCGCTGTCGTGATACCAAAATCGCGCAGTCCTGTCTGTAACGGCCCACTAAAATCCACAATACCAATGGTGACAAACGCCAATACGTAAGCCGGTATGGCAAGCGGCAACATGAGCGCCCACGAAAAAAACCGCTGACCAGGGAAGCGGTACATGCTGGTTACCCAAGCGAGAACGGTACCGATAGTGCCCGATATAACCGTCACCATAAACAGTAGAATCGCCGTATTTTTGAGCACTTGCGGCAGGACATACTCTGCCATATGCGTCCAAATGTCTGCGACTGGTTGCGTCCACGACAACAACACGATCAAAATCGGCACCAGCATAAACAACGAAATCAGCCCTAAGACTGATTTCGAGATAATACGTTTACGAAGGGCATGGTCTTGACTGACCGTCTGATTGTCATCAGCTCTGCTACTGATTGGATCTTGCTCGCTAACAGACGCATCTGGCGTTGTGATCATAGTATCATTACCGTGTCATACTCACTCATCGAGACTTTTTAAGCGCCTACCAAACTCAAAACGTTCATTGTTTCATGACTAAACATTTCATCATCAGATTTTAGCAAATTGTCTTTAAAAAAGATGATGTTGAGCTTGGTATCACGATGACTGGCAGTCTTTTATTTATAACCCGCTTTGTCCATCATTTGAATGGCTTGAGTTTGTAGCTCACCAAATTTCTGTACGTTGATATCGTCTTTTTTGAACTCGCCCCAAGATCTGAGCATTTCTGACTCATCCACCCCTTCTTTGACTGGGAATTCTTTGTCTGAGCTGGCGTAAAGGCCTTGCGCCTCATCAGATGACAACCACTCAATCAGTTTAAGCGTACCGTCTGGATTATCTGACCCTGTAACCACGCCCGCGCCTGAAACGTTTACATGTGTACCAGTGGTGCCTTGGTTTGCCCAGAATATTTTCACAGGGAAGTTTGGTTTTTCGTCTAATAGGCGGCCATAGTAGTAACTGTTGGCGATACCAACTTCACACTGACCAGCAGCAATCGCCTCTAGCATGGCGGTATCATCACTGAACACGTCAGTGGCAAGATTATCAACCCAACCACGGATGACAGCTTCTGTTTTTTCTTCACCCAAATGCTCTATCATGCTGGCCACAAGTGACTGGTTGTATACCTTTTTAGAAGTACGCAAGCATAGTTTGCCTTTCCATTTTGGATCCGCCAAATCTGCATAAGTCGATAATTGATCGGCGCTAACTTTGCTTGGGTCATAAAAAATCGTACGCGCGCGCAGTGATAGACCTGTCCACTGACCTTTTGGATCGCGATACTTTGCAGGGACATTGGCCTCTAGCACAGACGACGCTACTGGCTGTAGCAACCCTTGCTGAGCCGCTTGCCATAAGTTACCCGCGTCCACCGTCAGTAGCATGTCAGCTGGAGTGTTTTGACCTTCCGCTTGCAAGCGCGCCATCAGTGGGCCAGTTTTGTCTGTGACAAGTTCAATCTTGACACCAGTCTGTTCAGTATAGCGATCTAGCAATGGTTTAATCAGCTGCTCATTACGTGAAGAATAAATAGTAATTGTTTGACCATCTGCACTGGTCGCACCGTCATCATTAGCTGCTTGCTGTTCAGTTTCAGTACCAGCCTCTGTTGTCTCTGTCTCCACGCTGTCTTCGGTTGTAGAAGAATTGCTACAGCCAACCATTCCCAACATCAGGCCAAATATGGCAGCAGACAATACAGGCTTGGTGGTGAATAGATTAGTGCGGATGGTGTTCAGTGGCATGGTTTTCCCCATAGTAATGCGATAAAAAAGAGACGGCAAATAGTGAGATAAAATGGTCAAAGCCCCTATTTGTTGGGATTCGTTGGACCATAATCATGGAAACAACATACTAATAGAAATGAGATTAACTATCAATACATTTATCTAACCCAAGATGCTGAAATTATTTGGCTTATTAGGGCGTGTTGAACATTCGACCATGGCACTGACAGCAACTATTTTTTAGGCGATTCGATGTTAAAAATAATAAGCTTAGTCACTCTAAGCGCTTATTTTTAACGATGAAGCGGCAAAAAAGAATCCTGTCCCCTGCTTTTATCGTTGGGGCTGATGCTAAAATTGCCCCATACTGCGTTACAAATCTCGCTAAGGCATCTGCATTATCGTCGCTTTGTGCCTTATCTGGAACAATTTTAGCGATCAGCAGTGCCTATTTGCGAATGTTCAACACGCCCTAGTCATTTTCTAAAGCTAAGTTGTACCCAAAACGGCTCTTGTGTTTTTGTACTCCTGCACTCTTGGGAATGGCAAATATATTAACGAATACCACACCAATTTAGAGCAGCCATTGCCCTAACATAACATTGACCGCCGCTTCTGTACGCAATATACGCGGCCCTATATGTACTGGCGTGCACCCGTGTGCGGCGAGTAGCGCTATCTCATAATCGATCCAACCGCCTTCAGCACCGATGCAGACCAAACTGGGCAATTCTAATGTTGTATCTAATTGTCGAAATTCAGAAAATGACTGCTCAGCATAAGGGTGTGCAACGATGGCTTGATTACTCACCAAACTGGTAAGCGTATCCTCGACAAATGGCTTAAAACGTTTTTGTAGCGTAATACGAGGTGCAATCGTATCAACCCCTTGTTGCAAGCCTTCTAATACAAACTCATCAAGACGCTCAAGCAGCGGACTTTGCCAATAGCTTTTTTGCGTGCGATAGCTGTTAACAAGCACAATATCGCATACGCCAAGCGCCGTCATATCCATGATCAAACGCCGCAATACTTTGGGACGAGGTAAGGCTAAAACCACTGTCAGGTCCAGTTTGGCTGGCGGGGTAATACCGAGCTGAACATCGTATAACTGAATACTATCAGCAGCAATGTCCTCAATGACAGCCGTACCAAGATTGCCATCTAGCTGCCCAATTTTGAGCGTGTCACCGACTTTTGCGCCCAGTATGTTATTGACATGATCGACTTGCACCACATCATTGATTTGCGCTTTACTTGTGGAGAAATTTTCAACGGGCAGTAATATACAATTCATAATATCTCTTGGTCTAACTTTTTAGGATAATACCGTTCAATAACATCCTCAATCATAGCCAGTTGACGAGTCAACACTGCTTGCTGTTGTACGGTTATTGTCTCACCCGCCTGTCCTGCCTGCGTCGCTAATGGTAAATCACTTAACCACACCTCTAGCTGCTGATAAATAAGTGCGATGTCATCAGCGCTATCAGTACCGTACTGATGATTTACTGTACTTTTAGCGCACTCATTTGAGCCATCTATCGTCATTGGACGATAAAACTCATTGTTTGGTTGATATAAAGCGCCCACCTCGGCCAGTTTATCGACCACACTTTGGCACGATTGGGTGTAACGACCCATGATAATAGGCGTTGCCACGCTCGCAGGTTCAACGGGATTGTGTCCGCCTATGTCTACTAGCGACCCTCCAACCAATGCGACATTTGCCAGTGTATACCAAGTCATCATCTCACCCATGCTGTCCGCCAGATAGACTTGCGTGTCTCCATTGATGGCCTCATCAAGACTGCGCCGTGCCATTGTTAGACCAGTCTTTTCGATCAATGCTGCAACTTCATCAAAACGCTCAGGATGCCTAGGCACGATGATCAGCAACGTATTGGCTAGTGCTGTCTGCGACAATAGCTGCTGATGTAGCGATAGCGCCGTCTCTTCTTCGCCGTTATGAGTGCTTGCTGCCACCCAAACTGGTCGGTCTGCTATCGCAAACGCTTTTGCCAGCGCATTTTTTTTAGCGAGCGCATTTTTTTTAGAGGGTATCTGCGCACTTGCATCTTTTGCATCAACAGCTAAATTATCGGAATCGATAGCTTCCACATCAATTTTAGGCGTATTGATGACCCACTTTAGCGACCCTGCTACGCGGATCTGTGCGCTATCCGCCCCTAATTGACGAAAGCGTTTGGCAGAATCGCTGTCTTGCGCAATGATGAGCGCAAGGTTTTTCATCATGCTGCTGCTCACCGCACCGATTTTTTGATAACTTTTAAAAGAAGACGCCGAGAGACGACCATTGACTAAGATACTTGGTATCTGATGCTCAGCAAGCTTGGTCAAGATATTCGCCCATAGTTCAGTTTCGACAAACAGTGCGGCGATAGGCTGTACATGCGTCAAAAATGTCTCAATCACGTCAGGAGTATCAACGGGGACATAACTGTGGCTCATGCGGTTTTGAGCGATTGCATCTGCAAACCGACTGGCACCGCGAGCAAAACCTGTCTGCGTGGTGTTGGTCAACCATATCTGATAGCCACTAGCCAGTAATGCGTCTAATAAAGGTGCAACCGTATTGGTTTCACCCAACGATACCGCATGACACCAAATCACACCTTTATTACTGTGACCAGTAATCGCTGGACGCGGTGGATATTTTTTGCCAAAACGCTGCGCCACTTCTTGCTGATAATTGTCACGTTTGTGAGAGCGCCGCCATACTTGCAGGCGATATAATGGTTTTAGCACACCGATCAGAAATTGATAATAAAATGGTGTCTGATACACCGCACGATCAGTCAATGAATTATGACCTGACAACCTAGTGTCAGTCGAATGGGAAGAGGTGTCAGATGGAGTATGAGATGATGGCATGGAGTAGCCCAGATTAGTAATGAATCAAACAGCAGAAGGGTAAAAGTAAAAACGCGCCAATTCTACCTGAAATCAGCGCGTAACCATAAACTTTTAAAAGTTTACTGAGTCAATAGCGCCTAGACAACAATCAGTATCATCAATGCGATCAAAATCACAGCGCCAAACAATAACTGATAACGCTTAGTATTGCTTTGCTCTTGTTTTTGCGTCGTGATCAGCGCTTGCGCTTGCTCCCATTGAGACACAAGGTTTGCCGCCTCTATATGACCATTATCTGCCGCTTGCTCTAGCCAGTATTTACCACTATCAATATCTTGCGGCATGCCTACCCCTTGATAGTACAGCTTGCTAAGTAAACGCTGGGCACGGCTGTCGTTTTTGCTAGCGGCTTGTTTCACCCATTCCACGCCAGATTTTTTAGCGTCCTTGTCATCTGCCGTGAGTCCTTCGCCAAGCAGCTCATACATCGCCAAGCGTAGCATGGCAGCCGTATTACCCGCTTCTGCAGCCACCTGTAATGCTAGCAATGCTTTATTTTTTGCTGCTATATGATTGTCTGAAAACACAACTTGGCCACGCGGTTTGTCCTGCTTGGCAATGTGCTGCTCAAACTGATCGAGGACTTTGCAAGCTTGCTGATATTCAGTCACGCCTGCTGTTTGCGGCACCTCAATCTCATCTAGCTCTATGAGCAGCTGGGTAAACATTTCTGGTGTCGGTGGGGTTTTTACAGGCGCCATAGGCTTGGTGGCTGGCGACTCTGTCTTCGTTTTCTCAGGTTTTATTTGAAGCTCTGGTTGGCGCGGCGCGGTACTCACTAATGGTTTAGATACAGTAGTTGCAGCAGAAGGGCGCTCGATATTGGCTGATACTATATTAACATCAGCCAATTCATTATTTACCGGTACGTCCTCTGATGCCTCATAATGACTAGCAGGTTGACTTGTACTGATAGTCGTACTCGAATCTGTCGTTGAGTGAATGCTTTGGGTCGTATTATGCGTTGCTGATTCAGTCTTTAAATAACTAAGAGTATCTGTATTATTAGCTTGATCCGTTAAATCTGGCAATCTTGCGCTGACTGCTTGGTATAGTCCACTCGCCGCCTGTCCCCCTTGTAGCGCTTCAAATGGCCGATCAATATTGCCAAATAGACGCAGCCCTATTGGCTCTAAAGGAAAAAATAAAGGCAGCGCATCAGTAGCCGCATTATTATCACCATAGCCAACGGCCATATGCTGATAAAAGTCATCGGTAATCAATGACAGCTCAGGGTAGCGTTTGCGTAGCTCAAACTGCCCATACCAATGGGGCTTATTTTGCCACTGCTGTGCCAATACGCGACCTGCATAAAACGCCAAAAACACCATAAAGTTGCGATAGTGCTCATCGACTAATAACGTCGCCTCGTTCCATATACCGCCTTTTATCATGTCACGGCGCACCTGAGACAATAGTGTATCAATACGCTGTAAGCTCTCAAGCGACTCATCTAGCGCACAATTATGTAGCTCTGTCTCATATGCGATACCACCTGCGATAGGACGCCCAGCTAAAAAATCTTGCCAGTAGCCTTCTGCAATATAGTCAAGTGGTGTTAAGGGCGAGGCAGACATAGACAAGCGTGTCCTTTTCTAGATAAGTTGATTATAGAGACAATGATAATGATTAAAAATATGAGCATCAAAAACACGGACAGGTTACCTTAACCTAAAATTGAGCGTGCTACAATAAAGGACTAAACAAGCGTACAACATTATCAAATAAGCGTTTTGATCCATGGCGCTGCTGCCACTCTTCATTGCCCAAAATACGGCAACTTTGTAAATATATTTCTTGACAGTCAGCCACTTGAGCGACCATCTCTGGCGTATAAATCGCCAAGCTGACTTCCATATTTAAATAAAAACTGCGCATATCAATATTGACCGTGCCAAACAGACAATAGTCGTCATCGATCACCACGGTTTTTGCATGTAGCAACCCCCCTCGAAATAGCGCAATGGTCACGCCAGCATCCAGCAGCTCTTGATAATAAGCTTGTGAAGCATGTTGCACCAAAAACGAATCGACTTTTTCAGGAACAATAATCGTCACCTCAACGCCGCGCTTTGCCGCTATCGTCAGTGCACCTGATAGCGACTCATCGGGTACAAAGTATGGGGTGGTAATACGAATACGCTTATTGGCACGGTGAATCACAGTCACTAACGTATTGTAAATCACATGCGCTGTCAGCTGCGGTGCTGACGGTATGAGCTGTGCCATCACCTTGTCTACGACAGGCATCTTTGGTATCACAATTGAAGTGCTACCGATACCTGGCTGCTCGTGATAATCAATGTGATCGCTCAATACTTTTACGCGACTGTTTAAGTCGTTGATGGTCGGATCCATCACATAGAGCTTTCGCGTATAGTTATTGATTCGCTGATTGAGCGCATCTAGGTTTTCGTTGTTTTCGGCGCCGATATCAGTAACAATAACTTTGGCCATGGCGGTATTGATACTAATAGAGTGCTGGCTGGTGGTTCTAATCGCCACATCAATCCACTGTCCGACATTTTTATTTTGCTTAAAAAACCGTGGATCAACCAAATTAAAGCTACCGATATAGCCAATATATTCGTCAATGACCACCATCTTACGGTGATTACGCAAATCCGAGCGCTTAAATAGTGTCTTAAGCAGTCCCACTGGCAGCGACTGATGGACAAACACACCGGCTTTTTCTAATTTACGATGGGCACTACTATTAATAAAACTAAAGCTACCTACACTATCAGCCAATATGTGACACTCAACGCCGCGCTGAGCGGCTACTGACAACGCCTCTATCACATCGAGTACTTTTCCTCTGGGATATACAATATAAAACTCCATAAAGACAATGCGCTGCGCTGCATGGATATCCTCAATCAAACGCTGAAAAATCGATGCAGGATCTGTTAACAACTGCATTTGATGATCGGGAAATACTCCTAGCCCTGTCCAGCGCGTTCCTATTTGGCTCACACCGCGGTATTTGATGGGTAGCAGATCTTGTCCTTTATCAAACACCAGATGCTCGCGCCGTGCCATGTCATTCATTATGATGCTTGCTTGATCCACGCGCTCACGGTAGCGTCGTCCAATCATCGGCTCGCCTAGTAGTATGTATGCAATCAGACCGAACACGGGCACGGTATAAAGCACTGCAATCCAAGCAATGGATACACCAATATTACGCTGCACTGACACAACGCGTAACGTCATAACAATCATCAGTATAATATGAAATATCAGACCTAGACCTGCGTACTCTCCCCACGTCCAGTTAGTAAAGATCTGCCCAATCGTAAAAATATCTATGCTGGCCTCCCTCAATCATGCTCAAAAAACAAAGTATCCGTAGTATAGTAGCTTTTCACCATCAAACAACTGCTAACAATCATAACCTGCCTCTAAAAAATACAAGTAAGTATCTACCATATATTACTGTTTTTAATACCATTAAAAATTTATTTCCGATTATTTCATAAAATAGTCAAAATAACGTTTGACAGCCAAGTGTAAATCTATATAATACACACCCACAGCAAGGGGACTTACTTAGATAAGCCCAGCTGATTAAGTTAACGTTAAGTGTGACAGCTAATGTTAATGAAGCAATACAGAAGTTCTATTTAAAGAATTTCTCTTGTAGTAGAAGTTATACCTTATATTGGGTACTGAGCTTCTAGAATTTACGAAAATGTAAATTCTCTTGCGCTCGGACGAAGCAGTGCTTCGTTTGCTCCTCGCTCAGGGTGATTAGCTCAGTTGGTAGAGCGTCTGCCTTACACGCAGAATGTCGGCGGTTCGAATCCGTCATCACCCACCACTTTTTAGCAAGTGGGCTCTTTAAATAAGAGTAAGAAGCTAAGACGACCTAAGCAGCGGTAGTTCAGTTGGTTAGAATACCGGCCTGTCACGCCGGGGGTCGCGGGTTCGAGTCCCGTCCGCTGCGCCATATTTAAAACTTAAGTTTTATACAAGTTTCGCCTCAAACATTAGATTGTTTGGGGTTTTTTTGTGTTTGAATTTCGTCGTTAAGCCTTTATCTATAAGGTGTGTATATTTTACCCCTACTAATTATTTATAATTGGCATAATCTTTGATAATGTATGAATGACAAGTTTTTTTGCATGCGCCCTATCTTCTGAAAAACGGTGACCAAGTACTCGGTGACCAAACGGTGACCATTTTGTGACCAAGGTTATTAAAGTTGCTGACTGTAACTGATCCTTAAAGTTCATGCTTACTGATAAGTCTAGTAGCTTAAATGTGAAGCTCAAACTAAGCTTTAGATAAAGACGGAAACCTTTCTACCCATTCACCGATAACCACTTTGTCAGTTTCAATACAAAATGGTATAGCCCACAATCTCAATTCTTCTGCTAAATAAAAACACTCCAAAGGTATTTCGAACTGATGATGCTTAGGATAAATAAGCATCATGTCCCCACACCCGTTCAAATATTTATAACCATAAGCAAATAACTGATAAATATCCGACTGACTGATATTGAAATTGTTATCACTGTTATTGAAGCTTATTAACTTCCACTTAGTATCAAGTACATGGTGATTTCTTCTTTCTTTACTGATTAATAGATCAGGTTTTAATTGAAAGCGCGGTTTTAAACCTTTTTGGTTATTCACCATGTGCTTACTAGAAGCTTGTGTTGTTAGTTGCCAGGGCGCCTTAATATCTCGTCGTAGGCATCTTGCTACATACTTCTCGAACAAAATTTCCATTGGAAATAACAATGCAATACCCCGATGCTCTCCCTTTTGAAAGTTTGGATTAAGCTTTTCAAGTATTAGTTGGCACCATGGCTTTATCGCTCGGTAGGATTGCAATATTTTGATGTCTGACCACTTATGCATTGAGTTTAGAGGCTCTCTAAGACTCGCTATAGGGTCTAAGATGTGTGAGAACTCATTAGCCAGTCGCCAGTTCTCAGAACTTCTACAGTGCTGCTGTACGTAATCCAATGCCGTTTTAATTAATTGGTTCTCAAGTCGATTGGAATGATAGACATCATGACGAATATGAAAAAGATGAGCTCTACCAACCGTTTGCCTTTGTTGAACTGTAATATCAAGCTGGCCGCGAATAAATCTACTTTCTTCTTCGACTCGCTGATAGTCAAATCTGAGCCCAGACGCTACCAGCTCCTTTAGCAAATATAAAAACTGGTAGTATATCCATTCGTGAATAGGTAGGTTCATTCGATTGAGATTGGCAGATTGAGCCTCTTTATAGGACAATTGCAAAACGGAGCTCAACATTTTGCATAAGACGGCTCTGCTATTATCTGGTTCCTGTAAACCTAACCCTGTCTTTGGTAGTACCTCAATACCTTCGCCGCAAGGACTTTCTAAATAGCCCACATAAGAGTGCAGCTGTAAGTATTGTGGACGCTTATAAGTAATAAACCGTCCATAGCTCTCTTTTTCGCTTAATTGCACTAACCAATCAAAAGTTTCTTGCTTGATAATAGCTAAATCTAAGCTAGGACATGCTGTCTTATCTGTTGTCAGCTGAGCATATTCTCTGACTTGAATCATGCTTCGCTATCCAAAATTTTAGACTCAGTCTGGATTAGTATTTTCTTATAGGATTCAGGATTGTTAAAAGCAGTCTTATTAATATGATAACGACGGTCGTTTAGACCTGTAATACTACTATGAAATAACTCGCTAACGGTCGGAGTTATCTCCCTAGTTTGAACAAACTGTTCTGATGTATGTTTACTAGGATCATTCAACACCCAGCCAATACGCTCCCAATCTGAAAAGAAATATTCCTGAAGTAACGGGATAATCCGTCTCTTAAAAATGTTACCTAATTCAATTTCTCTTTCGTCATCTGAATCTAAGTCTTTCAAGGACCAAAAATACGAGTGCCCTATGACGTGTTCACGATCTAACAGGACTTCAATACGCTGATTCATTACTGTCAGAATTTTAGATACAGCAATGCCATGAACTTTTATGCCATCTAATAGTTTAGGTTGAGGTAATAGCTCAACAAAATCAAATCGACGGCGTAATGCTAAATCTAGCTGTGCAAGAGATTTATCAGCGGTATTCATAGTGCCTAGTATGTAGAGATTTGAGGGTACTGAGAACGGTAGTTTTGAATAAGGCAGTATAACTTCACGCGCATCTGTACCGCCTTTACGCTTATCAGGCTCAAGTAATGTAATAAGCTCACCAAAAATACGGGATATGTTGCCGCGGTTGATTTCATCAATAATAATTAAATGTGGTAACTCTCTAGAATTGGTAGTAGGTTCTGGAGTAAGCAAATGTTTTAATTTTTCTCGATCAATGGTTGTGTCACGTAACTGATAAATAGCCATCTGAGACAATGACTTATCAAATAAACGTTCTTTTGGAAGACTCGGGCTATATATACGCAGCCACTTAACCTTTCTTAATTGCTGAAATCCATAGCGCTCTTTCGTGTCTAAAAATTCATAGTCGTCTGTAATCTCAGCAATAGCACGGAACTTATGGTTACCATTAGATATGATTACTAGATCACCAATACTAACCGCATTTTTGAAAATATTAACAGCTGTAGCTTTATAGTTACTAGGATCATCAGCTAAAGAAATGTTATGCGATTGCTCTATCTTTGCAACTACTTCTCTACGATTACTACAGTTCGAAAAGTCGATGTCATCACCCCAACCTAGAAGCACATAATTGTTATCAATGCATTCATTAAATATCTCATTTTCATCGGAGATATTAGTATTTCCTAAAGAAAGCTTCCATATATTCTTACCTTCAATATTGACTGTTTGTGTAGAGCCCGTCTGTTCTGTTGTTATGGCATTAGTACATAATTGCTTGAAAACACCATCAACCACTTCATAGCTAATGTTTGAATTATTATCGTTTCCTTCTACAACTACAGGTCTAATACCTTCCACGAAGTCCTCATAAGAAAAACTTTGATGAAAAGTTGTAAATGCAACACGCCCTTTTGCCGTTAGTTCATCATACTTATCTTTGATCTTTTGACGCTTGAATTTGTCATTGCTTAGAGACTCATACCAATCGGGAGCAACGCACTGTACAGCGAGTTCTGTAGTACAGTAGGTCTTACCTGTGCCTGGAGGGCCATACAAAATGCGATTAAGGTTAGCCATATTTGGTTCTCTACTTTTTGTTTTAATGTTATACCCACTCTGTTGTGACGCAACTTTCTTATCAGTATTTTTATACCATGCTTCATATGATATTTGCCAAAATGGCATGTCAGTTTTTACCTTCAATTTTTCCAGAAGATTTTGGTAATCAGACCAACTTTCTTGAGGTAAAGTGAACCCTTGTTGTTCAAGCCACGGCTCAGTTTGTGCATCTATTGGTAGATACTGTGATGGGTTTATATAAAATAAGTATTGGGTAAGTTTCGTAAATCCTGTACCAAGTATTTTTAATGCTGAATTAAAGTCTTGCTCTTTAATATCACCATTACGAGCTTGCCGAAATAACTCCCAAAGCAAAGGGATGGAGTCATCAGAACGTATATATTTATATGGAAACAACCAGAACTTTAGTGCCTGAGCTGTGGGTACGCCATCAAAATCTTTAGGAAGAGAAATATCTTTCCCAATTACATTTATTAATTTACTAATTAGTTTTTCTCTATTTTTAACTCCAAATTTCATAAAAGCAGCAAAAAAAGTAAAAGGATCTATCTCTTTCAATGCTTCTTTTTTTTCTTCTTCTATGTATTCATCTTCTAATCCTTTAGTAATACCAGTTTTAGCGAGTATGTTGACTAACTCTTCCTGCTTGTCCTCGTAGTCAACTATCCAATCCGCAATAGCTTTAAAAGCCGGAATCCATGTGTACTGCTCATTACGCTGTCTGACATCCATTAAACAATCTTCCATATAATTTTTTCTAACTATTAAAAAATAAAAATTTTTACGGCATTAACCCAGTGGGAGATTGCCCAAGTATTTGAGACTATACTCATGCCACTAAAGGCATACACAAAATAGGAGCAACACCATGAGTAAGTCTACGCAATCAAAACCAACTTCAAACCAAGGCAACGGTGGGAATTGGCCAACTAAGAACGGTTCAAGCAATTCGTCGGGATCAAATCGCGGAAATGCAAAGCCTAAATAAATTCAAATATAATCAATTTGGAGAGGCAGATGCGGTAGCAAGCCACATCTGCTTTCAAAAATATGAGATATTCAAGCAACAAAGATTTTAATCATCATATAAAGCGCCTAATAAAGCAAGGCTGGTTATTTAGAAAGAAACGAAAACACAATCAGATCGTTGCACCATGTGGACAGTCTGTTACTTTTTCTAAAACGCCGAGCGATCATAGGGCACTTAAGAATTTTATCAATGATATTAAACATGCAAAAGAAGGATATGTGTAATGAGCAATACAAGCATTAAGAAAACCCCTTATTTCCTCCCTGCTGAAGTAGTAAGAGCGATTGCTAGAGCTATTGATAGCAAGAATGATAGTGAATCGTTAGATAACAAATGTCATGATCTATATCTAAGTAAGAATGAGCTTGACCAGCTTATCAATATACATATACATAAAGTTATCGAACGAGTTGAGCTAAAAAGATCAGTTGAGAACGAGCTTAAGTCTTTGATTGCCCAAATGTTTGACGATTACCTGAAGGTAATAGCAAACTACGGTCTATCAGAGCGAAATAGAGATGATATTGGACCTTGGATAATTGAAGCCTTCTTTTGCCCTCACTTAATTAATATTGTCTCTTTTTTAGGGGTAAGAACAAAACCCTTTCAAAAATCTGACTATATTGAGCTAATGACCGATACCTCTACAAGTTTGGAGCTTGCTTTTAAAATAGTTAAAAAACGGGTTAAAGGTTGGAGTGCCTTTTATGCAGGTTTACCTAAGGGTGATAAGGATAAAATTACGGCCTGGCGTCGCGGCGATGATCTACCCAGTTATGGCAGTTTGCTGTCGATTCTCAACCCTAAGCGCCATGATATCTCAAAAAATATCCTCGTCTTCTTAATAACGGCTCGTGCTATTGGTTACTTTAAAAGACATAATGATTTTGAATTATTAACTCAATATTTCAAGTCGCCTAAATCTCTTGAAGCTCTAATGGTTCAATTTGAAGACTTACTATTAGCACTAAACGAGAGTGATATGCAATATGTAGCCACTCTATATCAGAAGAAAGATGAGCAGTTTCTTCATCGACCTTCTACTATTATTTTAGAACTGCTAACTTATAGTTTAAGCAGTTTTTCGAAGGATGAAATAAAACAGGCCAAAGAATATTTTTTTAATGCATTTGAGCTGAGCCTATATCGGTCAGGACATTTATGCGAGCGAATTATTGAAGTTGGTTTCGTTATTGCTAGCTGGCAAGAAACCCCTGATATGAGCTTAATATCCAAGCTAAAAAGTGTCCAAAATCTATATGGCTACACTCTACCTACGATAGTGACTGGGGATACCAAACGGAAGAAAGAAAACCTAGTTGAAGACTGGGAGATCAATATGTGGCGGAGCAACGCGCAAAGGGTGTTCAGTAATTTCAAGGTTGAACTACCAGAAAAATATCAAGTGAGCTCAGCTATTCTACCTATACATTTAAACGCAAAAGAGCTAGCGCTTGACATCAAAAAGCCCAATAAGAAAGTAAAGCTAAATGACAATAGCAAGCTCCATAGAGATAAGAATAAGAAGAAGCAAGTAACGACACAGCTCATCTGGAATACGTTGCTTGAAGACCTAAATGCTGTTAATAAACTCTTGCAAGCTGGTGCTGACATCAATATCCTCTCTGATAACAATGAATCAGCTTTATTAATTGCTTTGCAGTATATGAATTTAACAGAGCCTCATGAACCAGACGATAGCTTTTATCAAGCGCTTAAAGGTTTGGAGTATACGCCAAAGACAATCAACGCGGTAACCGCTAAAAAGCATCTTTTCCCATTATTAAGTGCCGTGCAGACGGGACGACCTGATGTCGTCGAACATATTGTAAACTTAGGGGCAGATGTCAATCAAAAAGGTGGTGGCAGCCATCTAGACGCACTAACCATGTGTATATCTCTAATCGGAACAATTAAGAACTCAAAACTGCTACTTAACCAGTTTAATATGATGGCTAAAGACCCAAAAGTCGTAATAGAAAAAATGAGCGACTTTGAGTTTTCTACCTTCATCAGAGATACACAAGGTAGTTTTGGTGTTAATAGACAGCAAGTGAAACGCTATCTTGCCCAAAGTAGGGAAAGTTCGGATGCAACGGCTATTCTTAAAGATGTATCTAACTTTTTCCAACTTAGATTAACACATGAAGTGCAATACCAAATGCAAGGTGAAAAAAAGACCTAGATGCGCTAGCATCAAAGTTTTTATCCACCGACCAAAGTGAGATTGCAACCATGAGCTATACACATCTAAGCCT
>Ga0208182_1000938_pt1 | contig 15297 bp, 18 predicted proteins | sample MalvireepMed_906_FD_184248 | JGI IMG/M metagenome (GOLD analysis project Ga0208182, IMG submission 184248) | Marine viral communities from the Global Malaspina Expedition - Malaspina viral metaG DeepMed_906 (SPAdes) (version 2) | ecosystem: Environmental > Aquatic > Marine > Oceanic | place...
GTCGCTGCTTGAGCGAAGACTGCTGCAGCTCCCCTTGAGCACGCGGCGCGTATACGAAGAGATGATGCAGAGACTCGCAGGGGATGTAGGTGCTCTAGCAAGTGGACACGGTCAAAGCAGTGATGTAGTTAGCTTCGGCCCGGCGATGCGCTAATGTCAGTTATCGCAGGTGGCAGCCATGATATCAAGCTGGCAAGTGACGCAACTGCTAGCCCTACAACAGAAGTTGAACTCATCCTTGCTAAGGATGACGAGGGTAACAAGCGGTGGCGTGAGCTACGGGCAGCCCCGTTCCCTCCCAGGCAGTCACAAGGCCCACTGCAATGGACGCATAAGGATAGCCGCGTCGACCATGTAAAAGCACAGTCTGACTGGAGTGCGGGTGGTCTACAGCTCCACTATATGGAGGGGGACTCCAACCGCTACAGTCAAGCTGATGGTTGTGACGCACGGTGGGGGCCAGTCACGCTGGGCATGAAGAAAGTACCCGCTGACTTCCTACTCCGTAATGGTGGGGCTGAGCTAGGTGCCACTACAGGCTGGACTGCAAGCGCAGGTGTTACACTCTCTGCCTCCACAAGCAGTCCACGGTCTGGAAGCTACGTGCTCAGCAGTGTGGGCGGTGACGCTGTCTCCCTCTTCAAGCAGACACTAGGCAACCCTACAGTCTGGAGAAGCAGAGGCTTTAAGGTTGTTGCCTGGATCAAGCGTACAGGAGGCAGCTCTTATGGTGCCAGGATAAAGGTGTCTGAGACAGGTGGGAGTCCGACCACTGCAGTCCAGAGCACAGCTATCACAGCAAGTAGCTACACTAGGACAGTCACTGCAGAGTTTGTACCTAATGCAAGCTCCTCTGCTATCACCATTGAGATCGAAGCCACAGGTGACCCAGACGGGCATACATTCTTTATCGATGACATATCTATCATCCCTACAAACAATGTAGTGTGGAAAGGCACAGCTCAATGTGCCAGTAACCTATATGCGGCCTGTGGTCGCGTTGTCCTGCAGTGGGACGAAACTAACGATGTATGGAATGCAGTCTATGTGCATGCAACACAAGAAACGACTGACATAATTGAGTTCAATGGTAATGTATTCGTTGCCTTTGGAGGTGGCGCAGCCTTCATCTATGGTACAGGCACAAGCTGGACAGTCAGCACGACCAGTGACCCTGGACTAGAGGCCACCTACTTCACAGTCAGCAGGAATGTATTCTGGAAGAGCGGCCCTACCTCAGGTAACAACACTAACTACAGTGTCTACAGCAGTACCGATCCTACAAATGGTGGTGCCTCCTGGTCAAGTGCCTACACCGTAGGAAGCAGTGACCGCTCCATCACCGCCTTGCACAGCATTGGGGACACCCTGATGGTTGCCAAAGAGGACGGACTATTCATTTACCAACGGACATACAACGACGGAGCCAATGCAGATGTTTTTAAAAATGTAACCACTGAGTTTACAAACATGCCTAGCACGGAGAACTTCGCACGAGGTACAGAGTGGCAAGGTAATCTCTACCTGGGTGCTAGTCTGCAATCCTTCTTTGTTATTGAGGGTGCGACGGGTAACTACATAGATCTGTCGGGGTTGTTTTTCCACCCTGAAGTAGATACAATGGGTGGTAGACCTTGGGCTATGGCAGGTGATCCAGCTCAGCTCTGGTTGCTGGTGAACACTCCCACTGCGGACACCAGCACCTCCAAGACTGTCTGGTTGATGAGCCTGCGATCCCCTGGTGAATGGAAGCTACACCCCATACAGACTGTAGAGATGGGCGACATTAACGATCTCGCAGTCAATAATGGCTACGTGTATGCAATGGGTCGTCTTTATGATGGCACTGAGTATGTAAACAGTAGCTATAGGTGGACACTACCTGCGGATAACGTGGCCCCCGCCTTTGCGAGCAGCCCGGTCATTAACACGACAGGTACGTTCACACCCCCGCAGTTTGGCTTTGAGCTACCTGAGACACAGAAGGCACAGCTTGCTATGACTTTCATCGTGTCAGACACGGATGCTGAGCATACCATAGCAGTGAAGTTTGGGTTAGATGGGGCGGCGCCTAACACCACCACCTTGGGGACTATCAACAGTGCGAGCCGGGTGCAGACCCTCTACTTTAATGGCATCACCACACCCGAGAGCAACGCGATCAGCCATCTGCTGCAGCCTGAGCTCACCTTTACCACTGATGACACCGTGTCCCCCAAACTTCATGCGATGGCACTGCACTCAGCTATCAGGCCAGCCAGGTTCCGTGTCTGGGAGTGTCACGTTGAGGTGGGTGATGGTCTGCTGCTCAACAACGGTAACACAGAGCCAGTCTCTAAAGCCTCAGTGCTCAGCAAGCTAGACACGCTGGAGACACAAGTATACCCGATCGCATTTGAGCATGATATAGATCAAGACGGAGTGGCGACCGAGATACGTGTTCACGTACTAGATATAGGGAAGGAACCTGAGGTTGGTGGTGGTCAGGTCCGAGAGGGTGTGGAAGTGTGGAGACTGATACTACAGGAAGCTGACGTTAGCTAGCCTGACCTTTAACTAGGTGCACATTCACAGTGCGGTGGTCAGCGTCACCCTTCTTTGCAATACGACGTATGATATCTGCAGGGAACCGTTTGGATGAGCGCTTGAACCCCCACTGATACGCCAGGTCAGGGTCATCATGCAGGGCAGCACGGATGTAGGCTACCTGATCGTCCTCCAGCTCACCCGCCCACCCTGGTTCTAGCAATCTATAGTCCCTGATATTTTTTTTGTTTAATTTTTTGAGGGACTGGCCTAAGTCTGCCCACTCGTCCTCCAATGGAGGGAGCTCCCCTGGATGTGCATCGATACCCTTGTCGTTTCGGTAGTACATAATTAAATCTTTCTCATCAGCCGGTCGATTACTATTGTCATTAGTATCATGGATACACTCAGCCCGATTGCGTACAAAGCCCACACCGGGACTGGCATAAATCTCCCCATAGTTAGCAAGCATACATCCTCCAACCCATGTATTAAACCTATTGAGCCTGCAAGTGTGAATAGTCTTTTCAAATTATCCGCCAGTCATTAGGCAAGTCATCATCCTCTTCGACCTCATGACTACACGCAGTTTCTACGGTGCCCCAGTCATTTTGTCTAAAACCTATGCACCAGTCTTGTACTTGACTAGGATGACTGTCATGATGAACAATATGGTGACGACTAATAGCATGTCCTACCTCGTCTGGAATTTTTTGACTTGAGAATCGACCATCCACCCGCATAGTACATGACCAGATAAACTCGTCTGCCCAGTCATCGTATACAACAGGGCAGTCGTCGCTTACTAGCCATGTCATTACAGATTTCATCGATGGATATTTGCAATGTAGGGTAGCAAGCGCCAGTACGCCTCGGTGAGAACCTTCACATCAATCTCACAGTGATTCACAATGTACTTCAGAGCCTTCTTGTCGCCACGGGTAGCCGCCTTCCATATGTCCCAGTCAAGAGAGGTCTTCTCATTCTCTAGACCCAGGAACTGCTGGACACTGGCGAGTCTTCGGCTACCGATCCTATTGGAGCTACTACCTGCGTAGTACATGGCATCAATGTGGAACTGTGGACGAACAGGCCGCTCCTTGTGAAAGAGCAGTCTCGCATTGAGGAACGGGACGTCAAACATCTTACCGTTCCAGGTTACTATAGCGTTGTACTTCTCGACCTCGTCGCGAAGGCTAATAGCCAGCGATTTATCTGGGTTCGGGTCACCAACATGTGTGTCCTCAACCACAAAGGAATATGGTTTATTTGGAGAATCGTGATGATTCTTATAGTACCCTGGGGGCACAATCTCATGAAAGCTAGCGCATAATAGCGTCCCCATGTTGGCCCGTAAGTCTGTAGTCTCAATGTCAAATGATGCAATTCTCATTAGTCCTCTATCTCGTCCTCTATTTCAGGCTCCTCATCCTCTGGCCCACACGTACACTTGCCGTCTACACAACATGTCGCAGGCTCCTCACTCTCCTTCTCCATCTTCAATTCGTTCAGTCCAATCTGCATCTTCTCTTTCAAGTTGTTCGTCCTCCGTTAAGATATAGTTTCGTTCCGCACACTGTAGGCATATCCAACAGTTGTCTACTGCATCGTAGTATTGTAAGCCATGGCATCGATCGCACGATCGGTACTTAGGCTGCAGCAGATGGAACATAATATGGTTCGACGTTTCCCCAAGTAGTACCTACGTTAAATCCAACTGGCAAGGGTGTTGGTATGATCCCTTGAAAGGAAGTATAACAGAGGTCAGCTACTTCGTCAACGTCGTCGGGTGCCAGCTCAAGTATGATCTCATCATGAACTGTCAGCCATATCTTGCAGGATGAGGGCATGTTGTCCCACACCCGGCGTAGCACAATCTTCATGATGGTGGCGGCTGGCCCTTGGATGGTGAAATTGAAGGCTTCTCGCATCGCAGCTTGTCTATCTTCCGGAAAACTGCTGCCCATTTTAGTGAAGTCTCGTAAGCGTCCAAGGCAATCTCTGAGTCTATATTGATATCGTGCTTGTTCCAATATAGACTCTCGATAAATATCAACAGCGGGGTATCGCTGATGTAGGCGGCGGGCTCCTGTTCGTGCTGTTGCAAGGGTCAAATCTCCTGTACCGAACGAGCGGTCAATCTCTAGTAGCTTAGTAAAGTCTGCGCCGTACACCCAGGCAAGAAAGAACGTCTTGCTAACGAACCATTCTTGTGGGTTGCCCAGCTTAGTAATGTCACGACCATATAATTCCTTGCCAATAAACGCGTAGATGGAATGACCACTGTCAAAGTCTGCCTGCATTCGCTCGTCACCAGCTACATAGCTGAGGATGCGCGGCTCTTCTTGGGATGCGTCACAGCACAGGAGTACCTTACCTGGCTCTGCTATCAGGCAACTACGCATGGCGGCGATGACCTCAGGGTCACCACGGTTAGGTATCTGTTGGAGAGAAGGGCCACTGTAACTGATGCGCCCTGTGGCAGGAGCCTCACCACCCTTAGCCTTGCCCTCTTCGTAACCACCACACTGCTGGACGCTAGGGTGCAGGCGTCCATCAGTACCACGTAGCTCTAGGAAATTCCGAAGATAGCTTTGGCGCTTACCCGCCCGGCGATAATCAAGAAGAGAATCAACGAGTCCTGGGTTCCACTCCCGGACTGATAGTAACTTATCGTCATCGACAACAAAGTGTCCCTTGGATGGCGTCCTCTCCTGCAGAGGGGCACCCAACTTCTCCAGAGACAGGGCCACCTGCTCTGTGCTGTTGAGGTTATCCACCTGCAGCCCCTGACTATGTAGGTCTGCCGCCACCTGCTCACGGTACGCTTCATGCTCGTCGTAAATTTTTATAGTCTGCGCCTCATCAACGAGCTGACCATTCAATTCCATGTCAACAATGACAGGAACCAGCGGCATTTCTACATCACGGAAGAGAGGGATCAGACCCTCCTTCTCTAGCTGAGGCATGAACCTCTCATCCAGACGGCGAGCATTGTCTGCGTCAGCGGCGGCATAGGGTGCCACCTCTGCAGGTGGTATGTCCGACATGTCACGGCCCTGAGTTACTTCAGCATAGGTGATGGGATTAATGCCAAGCACCTGTCGCGTCAATGTCTTCAACGATGTATCAGGATACTGAAGCAGGTACGCTTCGATCTTGGTACACCTGAAGTTGTTCATCGTCACACCAAGCTGTAGCATGCGAGCATACTCAAACTTACTGTTGTGTGCAACGACTGTCACCTGGGGAGACTCAAGAGCGTACACTACCTGTGGATCAAGAGGTTGTTCGGGCACATAAATAGCTACCAACGGTTGGCTAGATAAACTGTACCCGACAATCTCTGCCTGCTCTGCCGCGAACCACTTGCGCCTCATCGGAGAGGTTGTCTCTAAGTCAAAACCAATGGTACTACTAGACCAGGCAGTCTCCGCCGCATCCTCACTACGAGCCAGGCTGTAGTTAGTCTCAACTAGATCGGGTCGTTCTCCCCTGAGGTATCGACCCAGACGATCGAAGTCATACTTCATGACAACTGCCAGCGACGGATTGTGCATGCTTGCCGCTGGAGAGTACATGGGCATAATATTGTAGGCTTCTCCCCACTCTATCATACCATGATCCTTACTTATACTGCAAGAGGGCAGGAAGAATTGGCATGCCTCAGCACCGAGAGGTACGATCAACTCAATCTCAAAATGTTCAATCAACCACTCGATGCGAGGTCGCGCCGCATCCATCTCAGTCTTGTAGGGTTTCTTCTGCCCCTTAGGAAAATGTTGAAGGAGGATGTTATCTATGTGAACGTCCTGCCTTGTTAACCCTGCAACCTCAAGCAGTGCAAGTAGGCGCTGCTCCTCACGCTGCCAGATAGGGGTCAAGTTGAGCACTAGGATATTCATTTCTGGCCTAGCAACATCGCCTGAGCGATCCGTTCAATCGATGGATGAAGTCCCATCCAGATACCATGAGAGAAGTCACGGTCTTGAGACTCATTGGCGGCAACCATTTCGATGGCACCATTGACACCAGTGGACTCAAAGAATGCGTGAAGCAACTCGTGCACCACAGTAACTGGCAAGGACTGCCAGACGTCAAGCTTCATACTCCAGTCAGCCTCTGCGTTTAATAAGATTACAGCAGACATGTCCACCGCTGAGGCATGACAGCATCCAAGAGGGACAATAGCTCCAGCAACGTTGGACATGTGAGCATCCCTTGTAAGCGACTTAGAATCAGTAGCTCTAATAACAATGTCCCACTTCTCTAGTCCAAGTCGTGGACTCCACTCCTTGACGATCTTCTTTGCCCGGCTCTCGATGGTTGTAATTTTCATTAGATCGCATCCACTAAACTACTTCCCTCTGACTTCTCGCGCAGGTTGAAAAGCATAGTACGCTTGCGTCCCAGTGCTTCAAATTGTATACGCCACTCATCACCTGACATCATGTAGTGCAGGTTATTCACCAGGTCTCGCCTGATCTTAGGTGTGGATAGTACCACCGCGCTGTCACTACTACGAACAGGCTCAACCATTCTTGGCTCTTGTGTCTCAGGGTCAAGCTCTACAATGACACTGTTGAGTATCGCACCAGGCTCTGCCTGCATGAGTGCTGGCCCAAGTCTGACCCACCTGTCTCCCCGTTTAAATTCAACAGCAGCAAATCCAAAGCCTGCAATGTCCTGACCACGACCAGATGATGCACGACGATGAGTCGCGGGGTCAACTATGTCCATGACTAGACGCTTCATTCGATGACGGTCAGGCAGGGGGTTGTCGGTATCACTGCGTCGAACAAGTCGTGACAGTTCGGGCATGAACTCTACCCACCCATCGAGTAGGGGGCCAACGTATAAAGTTTTCGGATCAATCTTGCCAGGGTTACCCTTAACTTCCTTCTCAGTCTCCGTGGCTTCAACTGCATCTATTGCTCCTATTCTTGGGGCGTAGTCTTCCCAAATTGATTCAACTATTATTGAATGTAATCCTCGTACCATTTACAGTCCTCCAATATCAGGCCAACGTGTTGGCGGGTCAGGTGGACGGGGTAGCGATGCTATAAGAAGTATAAACACTACAAGCACTACTACCCCGAACACCCACATGTTAGCTACCCTTCTCGTCGTTCAAGAAGTCCAGTGCCTGACCTGCGTGTGTGCACTCACACGACGCAGACTTGTCACCAGTCTTAACAAACTTAAAGTTGGGGCCATTGTCTGTGTTGCTAGCCTTCACATAGATCTGTTGTCCAGTGAGGGCTTCACCTAGGTCTGCCATTGCATTGGTCGCGGCAAGTAGGGTCTGCTGGTCTTCCTCATTGTTATCAATGGGAAGCTGACCCCAGGCTTGCATGACCTCTGCGTTATCAGTCAGACCACGAGCTATGTCTCCAATCTGCCTGACTAGGTAGCTACGAGCGCCTTTACGACGATCTTCAATCGGTCGGGTGCGGTCACCATTGCTACTAGCGAAGTACCCTTGGAAGGAGTTCATCTTTTGATCCTTGTGCGGGCCACAGATGATCTTCATTTCCATTCGGAACCGGGGTGTCTCGCCTTGATCCTGAACGCCAGTGTTGTCGTCGAAGACAACGTGATGGGTACCAACCGGAGCTTCGTAGCTACTGACTCCGTACTGCTTCTCCATCTCAGCGATCTGATCTAATACTTGCCTGCTAGGGGCTGTAGTCATTTACTGACTCCTTCTTTTTCTTTTTCTTGTATTGGTTTGCTTGCATGATCTAGTACCTGTTTCACCTGATCAAACGATACGTTGTCCAAGTGATGAGGCAGTGGTTTCTTCCACCTGTGAGACAACCCATTCTTGATGAAGAAGTCTCCGTCCTGCACTAAGTGCATCCGGTGGATGGCACCGTTGATACTGTCCTCTGACTCAAGGTAGAAGCACCAGTCGTGGTAGCTAGGTAAGTTGTACCTCATCCAACCATCCATTTGTGGGAAGTACCTGCTATTGACAAAGTCAGGGTCAGCACCTGTAGTTTCGCCGGTTCGCCTGTCGGTCACCCCCTTCTTAAGTTGTGCCACTCGGGCAGTAGTGATTATATCACAGCCGAGCACTGCAGAGTCAAGGATCTGCGTCACTGCAGTCATGATAGTCTTGCGATACCTCCACTCGCTCCACTTATCATTCTCCAATGGCTGCATATCATGGACGTACCCGATGAGAATATCTAACTCGGTATACCCATCGAAGAAGATTACATCAGCAACCTGACCTTTAGCCGCCGCTACCTGCAAGCCCTTGAGGAACTCTATTACCCCAGTGATGCAGGCATGTGGCTGAAGTACGTCCACGTTGAACCGCTTGATGTTGGCCTCAGGAACATGAAGGTTAGGGTTTCTCTCCTGTCCTATCTGAATCCAAAGACCTTTGGGAGCTAGCAATTCATCCGTTGCGTGATCAACGATGGCACTGGTGCCAATGTATGACTTGCCCGAACCCCCTTGCCCGTATAGGTTATACCTCTGTGGTGTCATTACTCTCTATCTTCTCCTGTCTGTGTTGACTGACTCGATACTTAGCGTCTATTATATCGGCTATATCACCCCCTGTCAATAGAGTTGTGCAAACTGGATCGTAGATACAAAACTTGCACATCGCGCCTCGATTCATGGGCGTCACACCTATCGTAGATAGCACCGTCATCGCGGCCACCTGCTGACACATGTGATCCCAGATAGCTTCAGCTTGCGCCGGGCCAAGCTCCATCCACCCACTCTCCCCAACCTGTCCCCGCCAACTCAGCACTAGGTACTGGTAGTTGACAGGCAACCCGCGAGGCCACTCCTCAAGGTACTCCGGATCAATCCTGGAAATCATATACAAGAGCGTTGCATAGCCACGCAACTGCATATCATAGTCCGTTAGTGTCCGGAGACGGTTCTTGGCATGGTCAGCAGTGGTCTTGAGCTCCAGGACATGCGCCCCAGTGTCATCGATCCACCACAGGTCAGGTTTACCCGCCAGGTATGGTCGGGTCAGCATCAGATGCTCGGGCGAAGTGACCTCTAGTCTTAGCTCCTGCTCAGCGTGTGGGTTCTTCACCTCCTTTAACCAATCAGGGATGCAGTTGATAGCGGCAGAGACCTTCTCGATCTCATCAGCATCATCAATCCCCTGCTCGTAGGCTTTATCCATTGCCGCATTCAAGACACCATCCCAGTCACCAGAAATCATACCGTGCTCTAGTCCTGAATGGATACTCGTGCCTAACTTGAGAGGCATGGCGGCATCCTTTCGATCCTTGTCACGAAGTCGTCGCTTCCACTTAGCCGACCACTTCTGCGGGCAGTCCGTGAAATCTTTAAGCTCTGTCATCCATACGTCCGGCATGATTCTCCTACAGTTTTCAAAAGTTTTGTACCTTTTGAATCGGCTATATATTTTTTGAATAAAAATTCGGGGTTACGGTTGCGTGTCCCACACTTCATCGGGGGTCTTAAGGTTCCGATAGAACGGATCATCCTTGGGCTTTATCAGCCGGTCTATTAGCTGATTGGTGCGCTCTCGCTCATTCTCTAAGATGACTTCGCACAGCACACACACCTCTTCACCTGTGCAATCCATGATACGCTTACACGCGGCGCAAACACAATTAGCCATTGTGCTTCACCCATGTATGCCCTTGTACGCTCTTGCATTCGCAGGAATACTCCGGTGCAGGAGGCACATCCTGTTGCCAGGGCGTTAGATCTGACGAGCTAGCCACCTTAATATAAATGGGTGCCCCACACTGAGGGCAGGTACTCACCTGCATGTGAGCAATCTCTAAATCTTGTTGCATAACTTCCTCTTCTGATCTAAGATAGTTTTACTCATTCGTTTAACCTCGCGCCACTCGTCATCAGGAGCGCTAAGTGCCTTAATTATATCACCCTCATACTTGTTGTCAAGTAGCATTGCTATCCTGACACCAACACCAGTGAACATTCGACGCAGGGCAGTAGCACAGGGGGATAACTCCACCACATCCTCTGGCCTCTGCCAGTCATCACCTCTAAGGATACTCCTTAAATGAGTGCCCGGTTGCATGATGATACGCAACTCTACAAGAACCTGCGCTGTCTGCCATACATCCCAAGGCAAGATCTGAATGGAGCCGCCCATCGCCTGCCATTTGACCAGATCCGTAAGGCAGGGAGTACTCCACTCCTCACCTGGGAGCAGTAGCAGCCCCCACATGGCAATATCTACTGATGATAACAGATCGCGTGACTGCCTCTGTAGCCTCTGCCTATTCTTACTCGTCTGGAAGTCACCAGCAGTTTTACTCTCTATGCCCACCGTCAGGCCATCGGGGGTCACAAAGAGATAGTCACCAACGGGTAACTGCTTAATAACAAGGCGAGGCCACTCGGAGGGATACAAGCCGCGTTTAACAAATTTGAACATATCGCTCTGTTTGCTATCGACGTAAATTGCATCCGCATCACCCAAGAGTATATCATCATAATAGAAAGAGCCCTCTTGTACACTATACACGTAAATCCTTTATCCACTCGTACTTACTATCCAGGTAGTAGTATTCACTACCATGCCTGATTAATCCAAGTTGCAGCATCTGCTTCATCACCGACTCTGCTGTAGACCAGGCGTGTCCAATAATACCACCAGCCTGATTCGTACTATTGATAGTACCACCTGTAATAAAGTGACGCAACAACCGCAGACGCTCAACCGGGCCAGTAGACAGGACAATCCTCAGGGGCAACGCAAGGTCTTCCATTGCAAGAGTGCGTCTACCGTTAATCAACGCATGCCCACGAGCCAGGTTGTAAAGTGACTGTCTATACCGAGCCGGGCCTTCCAATACAGCAGGGCTGTACTCATACTCAGTCCCGGTAATGATCTTCTCCTTTGCTACTACTGACCGCAATACAACACCAAGCTCAGCCAGGCGAATGATGTAGTCTAGTATCGGCTCGGGGTCAGCGGCACGATCCCAGTGTAGACCGCCTACCTTGGCACCATTGTCATTCCATATCTTAGCAAGTACTGTGCTTACAACGTCACGACAAGCAGATACCTTGTCTGCATAAGTGCTGACACCTACCATGTCATCACGCTGTTCTGCTAAAGTTTCTTGGTGGACCGGCATATCAAATAACATCAATCGTGGGCCTAGACTGCTCATTACTCTCCATACCTGTCCACCAATGGGGGTGGTAGCCGCGATGAACCCGAAGCGATAGTCCCCATGCTCGCCCCGTCGACCGTGTACACCGCTATGTGAGATATACCCCTGCCCATCAAGGACGCGGGTAAGGATACCGATATTTTCCATCAGGTCATCAACACGCTTGCTAAACATGGGCGACAGGTCAGCCACGAAAACAATCTTATGTTTAATCTGCGGCAACATGTCTACTTTTTTAGCGAGCTCTGATTCACTGGCGGCGGCAAAGTGCGAGATCATTGCTTTAGCAGAGAACGCATCAAGCTTATGCGTGAGTCCGTCTACACTAAAGAAGTCCAGCACTGTGGTCTTTGCAGTTGATGGCGGCCCTACCAAGACAACGGCAGGACATACACTGACGTCATCTAGTAGTAGGGCCGCGCTGCAGGAGAGGCAGGCCGCAACTGCCGGGCTGCATTCCACGAAATTTTCTTCTACGACAGATTTCCAGTCCAACAATTCCTCCGTGTCAATTGAGTATACCACGTCATGTGCACCAATAGCAAACATCTTCGATTTCACTCTGGTCTTTGACAAACCCATTGCCACACTCACGGCAGTCACCAAAGGTAGCACCATTGCCCTCATTCGTGGACTCAATCCACAGTTGACAATCGTCACAGTACCACTCCATGAACTCGTTCATAGATACATTGTAAGAACCACAATGCTCGCACCTGTCCTTGTCATAGTCAAGGAAGGTATATGGATGGTACCGATTACACAAGGTACAGCGGCGTGTCTTCGGGTCGATGGGAACCTTGCACTCATCGCACTCGCGACCAACCGAGGGATGTCGGTAGTCTCGGTCATCGCGCATCTTTCCAACCCATATGTTAGTCAAAATAGTCTGTGTCTCCAATGTATTCAATAGGTACAGTCGCTGTGTCCTTACGGAATATACGTCGTAACCAATGCAGTATCTTCATATCGTCTCCTAAAATTTGGGGATTACCGCTTTCGGTCATACGAATGTATCAGCTTGTCCTAACAATAGCAACCCCCAAGGTGCTTCTCAATTTTGTGACATACTGTGAGTATATATAAATAATGATATTTTTTAAGTCATTAGGTGCCACTGTCACAGTATGGCAGAATTTTGAGAACCCCGCTCTCGTCTACATGGGGTACCGCTGGCGTAGACATGCCATGGCCCCCTCCGGGCGCGGCGCTTTCAGCGCACTACCCGGCGCTACTGGCACACTCCTGGCCCGGCTCTGGGGTTGAGGTTGGCCGCTGTGGTTGCTACCCTAGGACAAGCAAACTCAAAGGAGGAACGAGATGCCTAAGTACAACTGGGCAACAGGCCCAAATGAACATACGCCATTCGTTATAAGGAAAACCCGGTACACAAGGAGAGGCCGGGGGAGAGCGGTCTGCTTCCACTGTCGAGCAACGGTGGCAACATACCTGTTTGAAGGGGAAGGCGAAGAACTCTTTGAGAACCACTACGATCAAGATCGGAGCATTGGTTATCACGGGAGAGGTGCAGGCCGCGCCCAGGGCGGTGCAAGGCGAATCGGCCCACACCGGGAACTAGAGCTTTGCGTCGGCTCCGACTACCCACCGATACCGCTGGCATATAAATTTGAGGACGGGTCACCATTGCCCTATTTCTAGGGGTTGACGTAGGGTTGCGCATCCCTATAATGAGTCATACCGCTGTCGTCTAGAAGTAAGCCAGCCGCAAGGTAGACCGAAAAGTCAGGACACCCGGCTCTCAACCGGGAAACGTGGATGCAAAAGCCACCAGCGGCACCAAATCTTACAAAGGAGGTTAAGCCATGCAAGTAAAGTTCATCAGACCCAAGTCCGGGAACCACGGTCGGCGCAGTGTCAAGCGCACCATGAAGGTCATCCCGACGGTCGGCTCCACTGTGAAATGGACGGATGATAAGTCTTTCACAGTTGACTCGATTGCCTATCATTTGAACGTAACACCGGGACGCACCGCTCCCGGCAAAGCGTCGGCAACCGTAGTCCTGGCCTAGTGAGGGGCAAGGCGTTCAGGTCACATCACCCATAGCCTCTCCGCCTGGACGCCACGCCCTAATTCCTCGCTCTGCCGCTGTAAGTTTTACCTACACTTACGGCGGCAATTCTCTATTAAAAGGGGGAACCGCAATGACCACTGAATGGAGACTTAACCGACTAGCCAAAGCTAGGGCGGCAAAGTTGAATCCACCAAACGCCAAAGTCTTGAGAGCGCAACACGCTATCTGGGAAGCGGCCCGAACCGCTGACCTATATGAGGATGAAAAGGCCAACCCGGCAAACTACTGCGCTAGGGTGGCTCCCATGCCAACCGATGGCGTATGCACACATTGCCAGGCCGTCAACGCTCTCGTCCACAAGAGTGACCACTACGGGTCGTATCTGGCTTGCGTCCATTGTGGGTCGGACTACTTCCCAGACTCGGAGCCAGTCCCGGTTATCAGCTACAAAGGTGGCAGACATACCAACGGCGAAAAGGTGGGCGACCACCACATGACCTATGACGACCAATACCGCAAAACGAGGAGACAAAATGCAAAGGCATAATGACAACCCATTCGGCGAACTAGACTTGGCCCAGGATGGTCCGATTGAAATGGAACGGACCAACCTTGTGCCATTTGGCTTGTACGAGGCTGTGATTAACTCCATCGAGGTAGCAGTCGAACCACGCGCTGGAGAAGTTGCGGCGGAACAGCTCAAGACTTGGTTTCTGCGCCATCACCCCCAGGAGGCCCAGAGGCTGGGACACATCACGATAGACACCTGGGACAGAATGGCGCGGAACCGCAAACGTGGCTACAACGAGGTCATGGAACACATGGGCAACACCTTCCAACGCCGGGATCTGATCCATGCCAGGAGCCGCGCCCTTCCGGACGTTACCGCTGACTCGCACAATGTCAAATGGTCGGCGGTCATGGACTGGTCGAGAGGCTCGTATCACGATTCCACAAGCTGCTTTTTCTCGGGCAATCGAGTGTACCTGAATGGCATGGCCGGACAGGGTGTCACGATGCTGGGCTTCCATGACATGGAGCAAGGCACAGGAACCGGGCGTATCTTTATCTCCCCGACATGGCCCCACAACGAGCATCCCGACACTCCCAACGGTCTACTGCTCTGGGGCAGTTATGGACACCTTGACGATTTGGGTTGGATGCCCATGAAAGCCGCCGCCGATGTGGTCGCTAGAATCACCAGACTCCCATACCGCACCGACTTCACCGATGGCGTAACTTGGTTGGGACACGCCGAACCAACAGAGGATGAGCGCAACGCTCTCCGCTATCTTCCACAGAACTACAACAGCTTCCCCCAGGTGGAGCCACCAGCCGCTTTCGACTGCGTAAACTGCCACAACAACTACCCAGAGATGGCGAGTCGCATCACCGAAATCACCCACCACGGTTGGGACGAGGATGCCTACCAAGAGGCGCGAGTCAAGGAGCGCGAGGTTGCTGATATGCTCCAAATCTGGGCGAATGACGCTAGCCGCTACACGCCGACTGGGCGACAATCGCTACCTTGGGCGCGTCGGTACTCTATCCTACTCAAAGAGGCTGACGAGACTAAC
>Ga0208182_1000939_pt1 | contig 15294 bp, 33 predicted proteins | sample MalvireepMed_906_FD_184248 | JGI IMG/M metagenome (GOLD analysis project Ga0208182, IMG submission 184248) | Marine viral communities from the Global Malaspina Expedition - Malaspina viral metaG DeepMed_906 (SPAdes) (version 2) | ecosystem: Environmental > Aquatic > Marine > Oceanic | place...
CTATCCATTGCTCCGCAAAGGTAACACAGGGATTTGTTAAGTCTATTCATTTTTCTATAACCATTATACACAAATTAACTACTTTTAATAACATCTTGGATTAATTCATCGACGCTAGTATACTCTCTAGATCGAGTAAGCTCGTCTACTGTGGCCTTTATGTCGGCAGTCTTATAGCCCATCGGCCTGAGCGCGTCCACAACATCCTGCGTGAAGTCGCTCTGGTTGGTAGATGGGTCAACTGGGTCTGTAAAAACGTGCTTAGTCACCCAGTCTCTAGCGGCCTTGTCTCCAGCCATTGCCTTCTTCATAGTGGCATCTTCTATGATTTTCCACTGTTCTTCTCTGCTAAGTGGTGTTGGTTGTGAAATTGTAACAGTAGTATTAATCTCGCACTCAGAAGTGTCATACTCTTCCGGTATGTGAATGACGGGTCTAGGGAGTGTGGCATTTTTGCTGGCTATAGGTTCAAGAATAGCTTTTGCTATACGCATAATACAGCAGATAATAAGCGGCAAAAAGAAGCAAGCCGCCCATATAACTACTAAGTCCGAATTCCAAGTTCCTGTGTTGGTTCTCATATACTATAAGTGTTCCTTTATCCATTGTTTGGGGGACATCTTGGTTCCCAATATTTTCTGTAATCCTATCCAGTCCTCAAGCTGCGTTTCGGGTTTCCACCCAAGAAGCTCACTAGCCTTATCTATATTTGCTAAAGTTATTCTAGCCTCTCCCAATCTTTCTGGCAAATGTTTAAAGTTATACCCAATCATTTTGGCTAAACCTAAGATACTATGGTTATTCCCGACTCCAATATTGAGCGTCTGACCAAAGACATCTTCGTTATCGGTATTAGCCGCTAAGATGTTTGCCTCAACGACATCGTTGACATGGGTGAAGTCTCTTCTCTGTAAGCCATCTCCAACAATGGTTAATGGCTCTCCAGCATCAAACTGTCTTAAAAAGATGCCCACAACGGGCGCGTACTGGCCTTTAAGGGGTTGTCTCTCTCCATATACATTGAAATATCTGAATATTATTGTCTTAAGCCCATAGAGCTTGTTATACATATTACATAGACCTTCGCCCGATACCTTCGTTACTGAATATGGATTCAGGCAGTCATTAGGCATGTCTTCTGTGAGTGGAGGAGTGTTGATAAGACCGTAGGCAGAAGACGTAGAAGAGTATAAAACCCTGTCTACGCCATTCTCCCTGCTGGCCTGAAGTACGTTACAGGTTCCCAAGACGTTGGTAGCAACGGCTTTTTGGGGATTCTTAATGGCTGGCTGAATTCTAGCTTCTGCCGCCAAGTGGAAGACACAATCAACATCTTTAAAAAGAGGTTCGATTTTATCATAGTCACATATGTCCAGAACAGCCTTGTGAGCCTCTTGGTTCCAATAAAATTCTTCATTGGAAGTAGCCGACTCATTATCCAACGAGATTACCTCGTTACCATCCTTAATCAGCCTGTCAACAATATGACTACCTATAAAACCTGCGCCACCTGTAACGATACACTTCATACTATACTCCTACTGTCTGATTGCTTAAGACCGTAGATAGTCGCTCAAGTCTAACTCTAACGTCTTCTTTCCAAGCGTCATTATATTTTACAACACGAACATTATCAGTCTTGTTGCCAAACATCTCTACCGATTTGTCAAAAACGTCATCAAAGATCGCCGCTACTTCATACTGGCAGCAGCGTAGCTTTTGGAATTGAGAACATTGTGGTACACTCACAACATCTCTTGGGTTGACCTTACAGATAACGATTTGGTTTCCACCACCGTCATCATCGTCACCACCCTTATTGTCCAGATCAATTCCACCATAGCTGGTGACGTAATCAATAGAACCAACATGCAGCCCATGACTACAGCCACGATCACGGTTGGAGTCCACTGACGACCGATCTACGGACACGGTTTCCCCAACACTATTATCAAGGCTTCCGCTATAAATATCCTTGAAGTTTTCTTTCACGGCCTTGTAAGCCAAGAAGTGACCATCATCCGTAATCGGAAGATGCTTATGTTGCATGAAGTCAAACAACTCTACAATAGCCTTGTCAGAGGGATTATCATTCAGGTTATTCAAAAAGTTGAGCATAGGCTCAAATTCAAAACCTTCCTTACGCATTTGCATAATGCGGTCAGAAAAAAGCTCTGGCATCGGAATCCCATTCCAATTAAGTGTACCATGTTTAACATGCACATAGCCATCACAAAAGTGTTCAACAGAAGACGCAACATCATAAGCCGCCTCAAAGTGTTCTACGTTCCCACTCTTAAGATGCCGGATTAAGGCATTATAATTGTGGTGGTTCTTATCAAAGGTATATGCTTGACCATCTGCGATTGCATTTACCACACCTGAATTACTAATAATATACTTCATCTCAATTCTCCATTCTGTCAATATAGTTAGCTATAGTTTCATAATCATCTTCGGAAGGGTGTCCGAGTAAATTAATCATCGGATACTTCTTAATCATTATATCATACATTTCGTCAGTATCAACCACTTGGCTTAAAATACTTTCCTTAAAATCTTTCCAGATACCAACACCAACCGCCATTCTTCTTAATGTCTTCAAGCCTTCACAAGTAACACCGTTAGGTAGCTCTGGCTCTTTATAAGTTTCATAGAAGTCGCTAAAAGCATTTTCGGTTGTGGTTTTATCTGAGATTCCTATCATTTTATGGGTATTCATATTACCACTTCCAACACTCCACATATCGAAAAGTGAGCTTTCCATATCAATGAAGTTCTGGCGATTCATACGAAGAGTCTCCAGTACAGCCTCTTTTAAATATGTAGCTCCATCAGTCCAGTTTTCTCGGCCTTCTAGTTTCATAGACTTTGCTGTGGAGGGAGTAACTATGAATATCTTATTGTCAAGCTCTCCCACATCATAACCAGCATCTTCTAGGGATTGCAGGAGGCCTTTAACTGAATCTATATGAAAGCTGTAATCGTTATAAATACCAGACATACAAACGGAGTCACGAATTTTGGTCAGATAAAAGGCATCCTCTTCTTTTACGCTAACTTTTGTTTCCCTGCTAACCCATTTGCTGCTTGATACAGAATCGTCCTCATGTTTGAGTATACGAATAGCGGGTGAAGTCGCACCACTAGAATAAGAACTAGAACTAGAAGCCTTTTTGGGTGGAGCAGGAAGGTTTGATGAGTTTATCACAAGCTCTTTGGGGCATCCAGACTTTTCTATGAAGGTGTTAAGCTCTTCTTCTGTGCGAATTAGGTAGGCGTAGCCTTGACCCTTTTCAATAAGAAAATGTCTTACACGACCAACAGCACCTCTTTTAGAGTCTTGATAAATAATACTAACACCCTTTGTGTCTCCCAAGAAAACGTGTTGAGTTTCTTTCCTGCTAATAGATTCTCGCCATTGACTTTTTTGGAATTCTACTAAGGTTTCGATGCCTGTATCAACTGAGAACTTGCTATACCCCAACGCCTCGCTATCGAATAGTTCGATACCATTCCAGTCGCCAATACTATTGAGGCTTGTTGACACAGAGGCTATTCTATCTAGCTTCTTAAACATGCTGATAAACTTGAGTCTAGCATCCCAGATTGTTTCACACTCAGCAACAGAATCTTTGACAATATCCGACAACTCAGAGAGTGCGTCTGTAACTATAGAAAGTATATTCTTTTTAGTTCTATCGTTATAGGATAGAGATTCCCTAGATGGTGTTATATCTAAATCACCAATGTCAACCTTGATTTCAAACCCATTACATCCGTCCAGCAGTTTGTAAGCATCCGTACCATACTCAAACTGATCGGTGTCTATTGGGTAAGACACTTGACCCATGATAACAGTATTTTTCCATCCTGATTTATATATTTTCCAATTGGAACCTTCTACCAGAACCTCATTGTTTTGAAAATTAAGCGGAACAGAAGTGGTAGGCCTAATATCAAAAGTCTCATAGATAGTCTCTGCCTCTTCTCTGAACTCGCCAGAATCTTCTGGGTCAACAGACATACTGATGCGCATACCGTTTGGTTCGTCTGTAGGTTTTTCATCTAGCAGAGAGAATACTGGCTCGCCGGTATCGCCCTTATAGGAACTAAATGTGTAGTGAGTACCATTGAAGAATGACTCAACCAAGAACTGGTCGGTGTATGCAAATGGAGACTTGCTACCAAGACCCAAGCAACCAACAGCATCGTTACTGTCTGTTTTATCGCTACGGAAATAAGTAGTATATAAATCAAAGCAGTCGTCGTGACTCAACCCAGTGCCGTAATCACGAACCGCAAATGTAGTGTCTAGTTTCGTAGGAATCTGGACATAGAAGGGCTTATTTGGACAGCCTGCTGCTACATGAGCATCGTAAGCATTGGTCGAGATTTCACGAACAACTGCCTTAACTTTGTTTGAATAAAGGCTATCCGAAAGAATAGCGAAAGCCTTAGCTGTAGCATCTATCTTATAGTTAGATGTTTGAAAGCTGGAGGACTTTTCAATAGTATTTTGTGACGTATGCAATTTCATTTTTAAATCTCCTAAAACGTGTAATAACCTGTAACGATGTATTCATTATATAATACTCATCGTCAATTGCAAGCTCAAACTTAAGTATTTTCTGAATTTTCTTTTGGTTTTCTGTAGGTAGTTCTCATCATGCGATTAATTTCTTTTTCGCTATCCCTATTTATAAGCCATATTTCCTTCTTTCGCTTCTCTTCTGCGCGGATCGATTTTCTTTTTGCTAATACTCTTTTCTTTGATTGTGCTAGACGGGCTTTTTTCTTTCTGGCTTTTTGTTTATTCTTCATTGGTTGCATAGAGCCTTTTCTTTAGTTTGTTACGCTCTCTGATTAACTTGGAGCGTTTCTTTTCTAGTTCTCTTCTGTCTCGTTCAGTAAATAAAGATTCCAACCTACACTCAAGGTCATGTAGTGAATCATTAATATTTTCTAGTCTAGTATATATTCTTTGTTTGTTCATTATGTTTTGTAAAAACCTGAAGGGGATGAAACCCATCCCCAACAGGAATATATTAAGGACTAAAAGACCTCAGTAACCTCTGCCGTCTCTGACATTTCGGCCTTAGTCGTTTTTGGCGTTTCGACTTTATCCGTTCGAGGAGGACGTACAATCTTCGAGATGTTAGAAGGAACAACGACCATTGAAAATCGTTTGTTTCCTTCTGTGTCTGTCCAAGAACGATCTTGGATGCGACCACGAACACTTACTCTATCGCCCTTTGCGAATTCAACATTCTTGCAATAAGCGGCTTGATAACCCCAAGCATTGACATCAATATACAAAGTCTCTTCGTAGTCTTTGCTTACTCGCTCATTGATGGCCATACGAAACACGGCCAACTCTCTATCCTCTTTGATGGTTTTGAACTCAGGGTCTTTGGTAAGATTGCCTTCAAATGTTACAAAATTATTCATCGTGATACTCCCTTTTAAAAAATTAATAACCTCGTCGCTTTAATGCTTTTCGAGCAAGGCGACGACTATACGCAACTCCATGAGTACGCAACAATGTGCGAACTTCACTACTCTCTTCTGTTTTTGCAAAGCTGGTAGTAAGTTGGCTACCTGTAGCCTCACCAGTAGCAAACTTTTTAACCGCACGAACTTTTGTCTTGTTCGATAGAACAGAACTCCAATCAATCATAATAACCTCCAATTAAATTTAAAAAACAACTTACATTATATTATAGACAGGTGGCCGCATTTTATCAACGTCTTTTTCTTTTTTTATCCCAAATTAATTTGTGTGGCCGGATGTGATAGTTGTCTAACATCTTCCACGTTTTTGGACTTCCCATGTATACGAATTCAGAACAGTTAGACCTTAGCCCTTTATGTACCCTATAAGCAATCACCCCATCTCGCCTAACGCTCTTAACAATTAGCTTGCCATAAACACCCATGTAGACCTTTTCTTTAGTCTCAGTGTCAATCCAGTAGCTTCCGTGACCCTTTATGGATTTAATTGCATCGCCATGAGCGAGCGTAGTCCAGTCTTCTATGATTGCCCGTTTCTTTTTGTAGAATATGTGACCACACCCACAGCTAGAAGACCTAGCATGGCAAGAGGCCTCACACTTGGGGCATTGTTTTTGGGGCGGCTTACGCTTTTCTGAAGTAGATTTCATCTTTTCTTATCGTTAGCTTGAGTTGACGTTTACGTAATAGCTTGTATAGAACTGCTCCACACTTAGCTTCCTCTACCCATCTTGTTATTTTTACAATGGACTCAATATCCTTGTATCCATTCTCTCTAGCTATTTCCACTAAGTCGGAAAGCTCATCTTCAGACAGTAAGCACCAGTCTTCCTCGCCTTCTATCCGGTGTAAATAATCAAAGGGAATAAGGTCTTGTTTGTTTTGCATTAGGGTTTTTTTGCTCTCTGTAGGGTGTCGTTGTAATTTGAGTATTCATCTCTTTGGCTACGCATGAAGTTTTCTTCATAACAAGCCTTGCACCTAAAAAGGTCGCCTTTGTTTGTTTTGATAATATAATAGTTAGATGTAGTTACTTTGCAGTTAATACAATCAATCTCTTTGGGAAGAGCCATGTTGTTCTCCAAGTATAAAAATAATAACCTCTGTGTATGCTATAATCATAACATACGATCTGGCTTTTTCAAGCTCTAAATATAATTATCGGCAAACTATTTACAAATCTTTATCTGAATCAACAAAAATTGGAGTATTTTCTCCAACATATGCGTTGAATGTGTTGAATTCTAGCCACTCCCAAGCCTCTTGCTCGGTTGAATCTAGATTCTTCATACATACTTCGACCATTTTTTGAATATCGTAGACAACCCTTCCTGTATGGCAGCCCACAGAAACCCCAATAATACAAGAATCATAATCATTGGCAAAAAGCAACTCGCCGCCATGATAGTCACTAAGCCTTTCACGAATTCCCATTTTCTATACCTCTTTTTTCTTTCCATTTTTTCACCATAGTTTTCTTTTTTTCCCACATCTCTTGATGTTTTGCTTTTAAGGCTTTCTCTTTTTCGTCTATTATTTTATTGTGCGCTCTGATTTCTGCCATTTCTTTCTCATCAATCGCTTTTCTTGCAAACCTTTTCTTTTTTGTCATAGTACCTAGCACCTCTGAACATTGTAACAAATTCGGAATCCATAACGCATATTGTGTGTTGATTAAACCTATCCAGCAGTTTCTCTGCTAGATACTTCATAAATCTATCAATCTCAGAAGGGGTGGCTCCTATTTTGGGATAATTAATAGCTGATATTTCCCACCCAGATTCTTTATATTTACTACCAGAAACAAAAGTTATAGGAGTAACCCTAACCGGAATTATAATATCGTAGTCATCTTGTATCACCCCTATGAAGTTTTCTATTTCTTCTTGGTTGAACTTTTCATCACTAAAAAATGTTTCACTACCCATGTATAGTTTAGACTCATAGCGATCTTCTGTCTTCGTGCTTGGTTTTTCCATGATTAAATATCTTTTGCCCTAGAGATTAGACCGCTTGAGGATTCTGTTTTTTCTCCACCAACATTATATATCATACCAATTCCAAGTTCATCTTTCAAGATGTCTTCTGGAATCCCTCCCTCTTTTCTATCTCCACCATTAGCAAAAACCATACTGGTGAAAAAGTAATCGGTATAATGCTTGTAATACTCTACCCTTACGGACTCACAAACGGTTCCGTCTTTATCTACAGAGATAACAGCAGAGTCAACGCCCTTAATGTTGGATACAATCTTTAGGCGGTCTTCCTCGCTCATAAAGGGAACAGTGCCTTTTAGCCTAACCTGCTTATCATTATTAACAATAACTATTAGCTTGTCGCCAAGAGAGGCTGCTGCCCTAATATAATCTATATGTCCACAATGTATTGGGTTAAAGAACCCAGAAATTACTACGACTCGCACAGGTTGTCCTCCTTGTTTAGTTCATCAAGTTTACTTATTACCGCCATTATATCTCTTGTCTGCTTCCAGTCTGCAACATGATACCTCTCAGTAGCTCTACACGATATGCTATAATCATTACCTCCTCTGTCACATTTATCTCCAAAGAAAATAGTGTCGCCAATCATGTCGTTCAAAACCTGAGACTTGTCTCTACCTTTGGGATATATATCAATGCTGATTTCTCCACCCACAACAGCTTCGATGGAGGGGAAGTTCATATTTAATTCGTTTGCTATTCTTCGTCGCTCTCCGTTTTCCTTATCCCACTGGTAATACTCAGCCCTGTCTTCTATCGAGCAGTTTCTACCAACGGTTGAGATGTTTAACATTCCAACCCTAACCTCTTTATTGCCGCTACTCTTCCCATACCACTCACTAGACCGTAGTAGGTCGTCAATTTTCATCTCCAGCTTTTTAGGTAGAGTCCAGTCACTACTCTTGCGTAACTGTTCATTTTTATAAAGTTCGTTGCCGCAGTTTTGATAAACACCATCGACTAGGTTATATATCTTAACGCCGACTTGCTCAATTGTTTTTTCTTTATCGGAACCTGTAACTAAGTAAATATTATTACCAAGTTTTAGTTGAGATTCAACCCAAGATATAAACTCATCTCGAAACTCCTTTTCCATTGGCTTTCTAGCAGGAGTTAAGGTTCCATCCACATCGAAAAGATAGCTTGTAATCATAATATATCCTATATGTTAAATGACCTGTATGGGAGTCGAACCCATGTTGCCAGCGTGAGAGGCTGGAGTCCTAACCGCTAGACGAACAGGCCAGACCCTAATTTATATTATTAAACCCAATTTTTGTAGGGGTGGACTGCTTGCCAACGCTAATAAAATCGTTCTCAGTAAATAAATCTCGCGTCCTAATGTCACCATTCCACCATGCGCACTCATATTGAACAACATCATTAGCATGGATGGATACTGACATAATTTTTGCATTAATATTTTCTGTCAGCGATACTTCCGTTCCAACACTATATATGTCTAGTGTCTTTTTTCTAGCTACCATACTCAATTCTCCGTTCTGTCGTAGTCATCTTCGATTCTAACAATGTCGCCTTCTTGACACTTGCCGGTTTGAATTTCAACAAAAATTAAATCGTGAAGCCCATCAGATTTAACCCTATGGACATCATACTTATTAATTTTAACAATACTTCCGTGACCTATATCCCAAGATTTATTGCCAACCTGAACCGTTCCGCACCCAGATATTACGCTCCACAGTTCATCCCTCTTGGTGTGAAGCTGTAAGCTGAGTCGCTGACCTGTCTTGACTGTTATTTTTTTTACTTTCACCTCTGGCTCATCCAGTAAGACCCGAAAAGATCCCCACGGACGGGTTTCATAGGGTTTATCTCCAGAGAAGGATGGAAGGTGAAGAAAAACCTCATCTTCCTTATCTACCTCTTCTCTGTTTGGATTATCTTTACCACACGCCGGACATCTATCAGCGAGCGAGGTGGTAATGTATTGGCAGCAAGTATATCTGTATTGCATCTTTGTTTCCTTATATTGTGTTACTATTGATTATATCATACGGTATAATGATTTGCAACACCTTTTCCCTTTTTCTTTCTATTCTCTTGATGTGTCTGTCGTATCTGCGTGAAAGTCTCTTGTAAAAATTATCCAGTCTGGAAAATCCAGTAGAGGGGCAAGCTGCCACCATCAATAAAGATAACAATATAGACATCCGTGCCTGTTTAAAGCCATTCATTTTATTCTCCTTATAGAAATCCATTTCTATTTTGTTGAAGTTCGTAATTCTTTTCTTAGTTTGCCTACCGCCTCCTCAAGTGTTCTAATCCGCAGGAGTTGTTGCTCGTATCTCCATTCCCATTTATCCTCTATTGAGTCTAGAAACGCAGAGGAGTTGCTCTTAAGCCAATCCTTCTCTACGGCAACATGAACGGCATCTTCGGGTGGGTATTCGATAGAGTGTCTATCTACCCAACCTTCGACATAAGCCTTCTCAATTGGATTCATAACTAACTTCTCCACTCGCATCAACACCAACGCCAGTGCCGATTGTCAGCTTACTATCTTGACCCTTAAATGCCGTCTTGCTTGTAACGGCGCAGCCGACTAGGTTTGACAAAATAAATCCTGCAATCATAGCAAGTAAACAGTAAGTAAAAATTTTCTTATTCTTTTCCATTATAATCTCCATAAATATATAATACCTGTTCCAAATATTGTTCCACAAATGAACCCAGATATAAAAAGCCATTTGAGTTTTGATTTATATACTGACACTGTTTCGTTACCCATTACATACATCCTCTACTGCAAAATAAACCTACCGCTAAGGATAGGAAGAAATATAATACAGCCTTACCATAAAACTTCAGGTCATATTTTTCTATATTACTCATATTGTTATCCTATTATTATAAGTACACCGCACATCAAAAGGGCGGCAAGGAAAAAGTAGAGTGTTATACTCATTATTCTAGCAGAACGCTTAAGTTGGTCGTGGCCTTTACTGTTTGCGTTTGTGTAGTCTCTATAACGATTTATCATAATAATACTCTCTTAATGATTTAGGTCTATAACATATCTTATAACTAAAAGTATGTTTTTCACAATACCTGCGCCTATGGCTCGGATACTGTCAAGCAAAAAGAACAACGCCGCAAGCAAAATACCCCACAAGGTAAACTCTTTGTATGCTCCGTTTATATTTATCTTATCCTCTTCTTGAGGTGGAACGCTAGGAGGCTCATATGGATTAGGCGTTTTCTTGTTAATGATTATCCACAATCCGATCTTGGTGACATATAAGGGTTTGTTCCCTCTGTCATCCATCTAACTACTTCGTCATCTTTATCTATAGGCTCTAGTTCGTCTTGCATTTGTTGTGAATAGGTGTCTTGTCCTTCTGCTTCGTAAGTGTGCAAATGGCTAAAGGTTTCCCCTAAGTCAGTATCTTCTCGAACTATATCCGCTACACGCTTTAGTACCGCCTCTACGATTTCAGACTTAGGGATATTATACCAAACCTTTTCGTCTGTCTCTATCTCGAACGCCATGTCTAGCATGTGGTTATATTTCTTACTCATTTTCATACTCCTCTGGTTCTTCGGGAAGTTCATCGAAGAAGTGACCAATGTTTCTGTCATTGCCGCACTCAGGGCAATCACCACCACCTTTATTATCAAACCAATCATGCCCACAAGGGCAACTATGTGTCATGCACGCCATTTTATGCTCCAACCATACTGTTTGCTTTTCTGACTACAGCACAAGCCTTCTGTAGCTCATCTAGCAACTCGTATGATTCTGAGTAACTATATATGTTGTCCTCTACAGTTAATTCTATGGTTTCGTCAACCATATCAACCATTACAAATTCACCTTTGAATATTGTTGTTATCGTACTCTCCACGATGGGTCTATTTCGCTCCCGATAAAGCTCATCAATATCTCCAGCGTAACCATCGCATATAAACTCTGCTCTAGCTTCACCGTTCTTATCTACCTGTTCTGGGCAATCACCGCCGCAGTATTTACAGTCATTCATAATGTTCAAAACCCTCTGGTAAAGTAGAATCATGTATTAGTTTACTAACTTTTTCAGCCCGTACCTTACTAAAAGGTCTTACCACCCAGTAAGCCAATTCGCTAACAGGGTGTGCAATTAAGTTATGTATCGGCCAATTCTTATATAGTTTACTCATCTTCATCTCCGTAATAGTTATGCCATAGTTCTTGGAATGTATCTTCGCACCGTTCATAACACTCAAGTTCTTGTTCATATAGAGCCTGAACCATATCGCTCAGTTCCATATTCTCAACAACTGCTGTGGCTAACTTCTCACGGTTTGCTTCTGTGTATTCAGCTTTACTTACAATTGACTCCTCATGTGATGTCATCATTCCTTTATAAACTCCAAACTTTGGTATATCACTCATTCTCTGACTCCCTATATTTAGACATTACTTCTTGAATTTCACGGATTGCATCTGCCTGTTTCCTTGATATGGAAATATCGCTTGATGAGTCTGATATATCGTAACTGTTTGTATATACAGTAACCTCAAACCCCTTTGAGCCAATCCCAAATGACAATACTGCCTTAACTAACCTACTCATCTTTAACTCCTTCAAGCAGAAAGGGAAACGCTGTTTCTAGTTCTTCAACACTATCTCTACAGGCTACTGCTAATTCATCTGCTCCAACGCCTGTAAATTGATCGTCTGATTCAAACTGCTCTTTACTTGCACATAGGTCTAACCATGCGTGAGTAATGGCATCTACTTGGTCACTTGTTAAGCTCATCTTGCAACTCCTCAACATCACAGGTCATTCTATCAATAAGTTTCTTTTTAACTACCATACTCTCATCCCAGTTTCCATCATCTATAAGCTCCCATGCTTCATCTGCACTGTTAGCTTCAACTACAATGGTCTTACCGACATTCTCTGAGATGATTACTTCAAATTTCTTAGCCATCGGTACAACTCCCTAAATAGGTTTCCATCTTTTCACGCAGGTCATAATCTTCCTGAGTATCTTCATCATCCTCGTTAGGCTGATGCTCTTCCCACATGGTATCCCATGCAAGAGCTTTTCTTTCATAGCCTTTAAGAGTATGCAAAACATCCTCATCGGTATAACCATTTTCAAAAGCATTATCACCAAATGCTAATTCCCACACGTCTTCCGCAAACAATCTATCAACTACGACTTCATGTTTACTTAATACTATTGTTACGTCACTCATTTTCAGTACCCTTTTCTAAAGCTGCATTAAAATTTCTCTCAAGTCGCATTGCATTAGCAAGTACAACCGCTAATCGCTCAATAACCATATCCTTAGTACCTTTTAACTCTTGGTACGTTAGTGGGTTAAGCCCTTTAACTTCCTCATTACGGTCAAAAGCTACATTAGGGATTATATGGTACAAACCTTTATCATCATCCCAAACAAACTTGATATAAGCAGGGTCATTACTACCACAGTGTTGTCCGGCATATTTTGTATGTGGGGCATAATAGCTTTCAGTCTCACCAGTGTTTTTAAGGCACTCGGAATACTCAAATTCTATCTTAAGAAGAGACACAATCTCTTCTGAGTATGAATAGCTCTCTTCATAGGAACGATGCTTCCTAGCATGATGTTTAGCCGTCTTGAATAACGCAATGTGGTATCCAGCTTCTTTAATGGCGGGCTGAATCTCATCACGAAGTTCTATAAGAGCCTCACGTTGGCGTTGTAGCTTTTCTTCTGCTAACATCTCTTGATGTTTTGATTCAGCATCTAATATTGCCATGTTATCATTAATTAGTTCTTTTAAGTCCATCTTAATCTCCCCGTAAAAACGTGTTATGCCCTAAGTATAACATACCTATCGTCAATTGCAAGCCTTAACTTTAATTTTTTCCATAATTAAATTGATTTCTGCTACAAGCTCTGGCTCTGAGTACATTAATTCCTCTAAATCATGCTCATCGCAGTCATTTTTAAAATACTGTAAAGCCATCTCAATAATTCTTAGTTGGTATTCGTCAAACATTTATTTATCCTCCCAATCCCAGTTAAGTCCAGATAGAACATCGTCCGTATTGAATGTTTCGGTATCTTCGCCGCCAAAACCTCGCTCACTAACACTAAACTCTGGTTTTAGTTCTATTTCTTGACCCTTTTCGCCGATAATGAAATTTAATGCTCGTAAAATAGCGTCTGGTGGATTTTCTCCTAGAATGACGACATACATCTCGCCAGAACTCACATAATATTTAGCCATCTTGATTTTTCCTTATAAAAATGATTTACTATATCATTATACAGTATATATCGGAGTTTGCAAGCTGTTACTTTAGAAATTATGTGATTTTTTTAAGAATAGTTCTATTTCCAGCCGTTTTGTAGCAACCTAAGCGCGTTTTCTCCTAGAAATTTTTGTATAACATCGTCTGGATAGCGTAGAGACTTTAAGTATTTAGTTATACGTGGAAGTTGAGACATATCTACAATCTCGTCAGGAGGGTCTGTAAAGCCATCGAAGTCGGTTCCAATAGCAACACAGTCTGATGAGCCAACACTCCTCATGTGGTCTATGGTTTCTTCTATGTACCTAAGACCAAGACCTGTATCTGTTGGTGATAGCCAATAATTCATAAAAATAATACCCATTACACAGCCATGATCTGACATCCATTTGATTTCCCTGTCTGTGAAGTTGTACATATTTCTATTTACAGAAAATGCTCCAACGTGTGATGCCAGTAAGCACTCTTGTGCCTTGTGATGGTCTACTATATCAAATATTTGCTGTCTTGCTAATGGTGTACAGTGACATATATCAATTAGCATACCTAAATCGAGCATTTTTTCTACTACTTTTTCTCCGATTGGAGTAAGACCTTTTGTTTCATCCCACTTTCCGAGCATTGTCGCCCAGTCTCCATGCCCAGAAGCGTACTCCGGCCACGGAAATACGGGATAAACACAGTCATTTGGATAAAAATGGGCGAGTGTCAGATATGCAACGCCGGAATCGTATAGCTTTTGTAGATTATCAAGAGCATCATCTTCTTTTTGGTGGTAGCTCTCTGAAATATCGTGAGGATATGACTTGGCTGAGTTGTTTTGAAGGGAATGTGCGCCCTCTACAGAGTGAATTAAGGCCATATCTCCTTTTCTGATAGCCTTTTTTATATCTTTGGCCTCTCTGCATATGTAGATTTGTCTATTATCTTCGTTTTTATTCCATTCTCCAACCTGAGACTCCATTTTCATAATGGCATCATGTGTTGCGTTGAAATAAGACTGCTCATAAATGGATTTCTTCACGCTAGGAAATAGATTTAGTATCCATTTAGCTTTACTGACATCGCTATACCAGCCACCTTCTGGAATATAGGCGGTAGATAACATTATATCTAAACCGCCCTTCATTAATTTGGGAAAGGATGCTCTATTACTAAAAGGCCAGAACTTTTCTTTGAATAGTCTGGATAAGAATTTACCTTTATTGTCAGATAGGTTTCTATTAAAGATAGATGACTTGATTGCTGAATGGCAATGTAGGTCTGCAACAGTGCTAGTTTGATGTAGTTTTTCCCAATTCATTTTCACCACCTTAATATTCCAAAAAAGAAGTTATGTACACCTTCATATCCATTATTGTAGTAATAATAGTTTCTATTAGCACTGTAGTAATAACTATTAGGGTAGAACTGTATAACTACAGGACGATAGTTATATTGATAATACCCTCTTGGATAATATACTCGTTGAGGATGATTGTTTGTTCTGTAGTTATAGTTAGTATTACTGTTAAACCGAAA
>Ga0208182_1000964_pt1 | contig 14965 bp, 17 predicted proteins | sample MalvireepMed_906_FD_184248 | JGI IMG/M metagenome (GOLD analysis project Ga0208182, IMG submission 184248) | Marine viral communities from the Global Malaspina Expedition - Malaspina viral metaG DeepMed_906 (SPAdes) (version 2) | ecosystem: Environmental > Aquatic > Marine > Oceanic | place...
TAATAACGTCTGCAATGTCCTTGTGTAGCAAGTTCTAGAAATATTTCTGTAGCGTTGCTGGATGATTTCTTATCAGCATCAACAACTTTATTTATATGCTGTAATGCATTACACGATGCTATAATAACAGCCCTTTCTTTGGTTTTCTCTTCCTGTGCAAAAACTGAAGAGTGGAAGATAGAAAGACTTATTATAAAAATAAGAATAAACCATATATTATGTCCCTTCTTATAATCAATTAAACTATTTCGGATGTTGTCCGTTATGCATCTCATATAACTTATCTAAATTTTTATGAACTACTCTCATTTCTGTTTGTAATTCTGCTAAATTTTTACTTAACTTTTCCAGATTAGTAGGGGAAAGTATATCTGAAAATACAGAAGTTTGATGTTGTGTTACAGCTTGATTAGCTTCTGTTTTGTCGATTCTTATATTTATCGTAGTTAGTGTTTTTCCTATATTATTAATATCTTGCACAACTCTAGTCAATTGAGCTTTAACAACGGCAAAAGCTCCAGCTAGACTTGCAACTAATGTTGCAAATTGGATAAGTTCCCTTATACCAAACTCCATTATTTTCCATTCCTTATATTTATTCCTTTAATTCGGGCCAGTCATAAAGTATACCTGACTTTACCATCTTTCCTTCCCCGTCTGCTTTATGTGTCACCCAAAGATTTGCTATATCATCTATATTAGAAGCTGCATCTATAGCATTCTCCATTTCAGTAGCTCTAACTCTAATAGCATCCCTCCATGTTTTAATATTAGTAGGAACTTCTTTGTCTATATCAGCTTTTCTAATAACAACCCAATCTGTTTGATCAAGTAATGATCCCTGTTGTTTTTTTACTTCGTTCTTTAGATTAGATTTAAGACCAAAAACCTTGCTATCGCCAGTTCCTGAATCCTCTAATTTCTTGGCAGTAGAATGAATAGTACCATCTTTATTCATAGACCAACTATATAACCTAGAATCAGGTGGAGTTTCAGGAATTATTTCTATGATACCCATACTGGCTTTATGTTCAGCAGACCAGATATTCCAATTACCAGGATGTAGCACTCCATTATCATCTTTCCAAGATTTTCCTGGCCTTATACTTTTGTCATTATATTTCCACATATCTTAATTCTCCATTATCTTGCCGTAGCTGGTGACACGCCACTACCAAAGGTTCCGCCATGACCTCCAAAGGGATTTTTTGCACAAGCAAAAATATAGAAGTCAGCACCATTATCATTAACATCGCCGCCGCTGCTCCTAATTTTTAGCCCATTGCTCAAAACATCCATATCCACATTGCTTGTAGTTCCCACAGTATTATCATTGATACGAACGGCATCTACGGTTTCATTGTACGGACTTCTTATTATGTCTATGGCTGACCATACCGTGGCTCCAACAATTCGCATCAACCAAATAAATTCGGCACTGAATCCGTAGAGTGCAAGAGGACCATCGGCATCAGCATTGGGGCTATATGTATGGCCCCAAGTTGAAAATCCTGCAATATCATAGGCAGCGAAAAAGAACATAGTACCGCCGCTATCGTTCAATGCTGGATTGCTACCAACATAAAATATAGAATCAGTGGGGGCTAAATCTTGGAATGCTGTTGAATCCGTATAGGCAGCGGGCAAAGCGCCAGTAAACCCAATATTTTTTGTCCACCCTAAACCGGTAAAACCCACTCGGATAGCTTCGCCAGCGTCATCAAGACTACTAATTAAAAGAAAATTGGGTTTTACTGATAGACCATGACCAATAGTCGCATTGGCTTCTGTCCCTTCCCAAGTTCCCATAGACCAACCAGCCGAACCATTAACTATGACTTTTGAAGCAATTGATCCAGCCGGGGATGCTGGGGCTTCCGCAGTTTTGGCAACATGAAAACAATAAGATGAAAAACTATCACCATCGTCATTAAAACCACCAGCACCAGTGCCAAGTACAAAGGAATTTTCAGCACCAATACTAGTAACACCATCGGCATCGGTTTCTATCGCCCCATAGTTAGCCATGAGTATGGCTTTGGTATTGCCCATTTCACTATGGGCCGCAAAAAGACGAGGTTGATCAGTCGTTGAAAAATCCTTTAACACTAACATATCAAGAGTACCCATCTCGCTATTACCATTCAAGGTTTCGGTATGGGCTAATCCTGTTCCAGTATAGTTGTATGCTTGGGCATAAATACTTGGGTCAACGATAGCAGGAACAGCAAGATTGGTTGTATTAAGAAATTGGAACCCTGTTGGAATTGTAATCTGGTCAATGATCCCTGTACGTTGTCCAAAATCTATCTGACCAGTTCGTGTACCATAAGTGCTGGTGCCGAAGGCAAAATGAGTTCCTGTCAACGTCCATGTTTGATCAGTTCCTGCCCCAGGATCGCCAGTAATACCCGTACCGCCGTCCATCCAGTTCGTTGTGTCAGCACTAGCATCGTAATATCCGCACCATAACTTCAAATTATCAATATCAGCAGCCATCAAATGTAGATCATTTGTGGCGAATATGGGGCTGACAGTGTGGCTTCTATTCCCCCCATCGTGATAGGTGACAAAAGTGCTTGTAGTATCCATACTGGAACCCCAACCAGCAGCATCACTCTTAGGTGTATTGACGTAAATATCTCGTCCAGAGCTTATATCAAATATCCACGGATCAGAGTTCTGTGCTTGACCAGGGGTACCGGGTTTAACTCCCCATATCCATTTACCAGAGGTAACAGTATGACTACAAATAGTATTATTGGATGACGTTGAAACAGTGCCAACAGTATCTAAATTCCCGTTCGATAAAGTTACAGCGCCAGCACCCATCACACCTGAAACCGAAGACAGAGTTGCCCAGTTATTAGTCGGAGTATCTGGAACCCGATCAGCAGCAGCTAGGTCAGTAGAAGTAAAATCATTATTATTTCCAGATACATCATTACCTAGATCACTGGAATCTGCAAAATCAAGTAGCCATCCCTCTGCACCAAATGTCAGACCAGTTAAATTAGCGGGCCTAACCACGCCATTATCATCGACCTCAACAATACCTCCATCTGCTGGTGTTGCTACAGTAGTTCCATCTAGACAAAACCACTGACTCATATAACCATCAAAGTTTGAACCTGTTCCGGCATTATTTGCACCAAGTGTTATTTTATCAACACTATTAGAATTTAGACTAAAAGTATCATCAGTTTGAATCCCATCAAAAGCTCCGCTACCGTCATCCCAAGCAGTTACCTCTTCATTATTAAGAAAGAACTTAAAAATTGGAGTGACGGGGGTTGTATCATAAGTAATGCATATATGATACCATGCATGGGGATCACGAAATAATTGAAGAGAATTTGGATCGGCTCTAACAACACTACTACCTCCTGCATCACTGTATAAAGTAACCTGAAGCCTATTAGCGAAAGAGGCACCACGAAGTGTAACTTCCAGCACACCTTTATTATAATCACCAACAGTAATCAATCGGCGATCACCCGCTGCCCCACCCAGAGTACCTAATTTAAACCAGGCACCAACAGTTTGTATTTCTGGCGTAGAACTCGTACCCTGTGTTCTATGAAGACGAGGGTCAGACGCAAGATAATCGAACCGGCATGAATAATCGACTGAATAGCCAGCGCCACCCCCCGCGACACCACCAGTTAAATTAAATGGCTCTTGTATAAACATTGCTATCTTATCCTATACTGGAGTTTTAAAATCTGTTTTCATTTCGGCATCAATAGCCGTAACTGTAAGAGAAGCAGCTACAGTTCGAACATTATAAGAAATAATATCACAAGAACTTACTGATGTTGTAGCCGTTGGTGCTGTTCCTCCACTAAATTTCCAACAAGAAACATAAGAAAGTGTTCGACTTCCAGTTCCATCTTGATAAACGTAGATCAACCCACTTTGTCCCGCTCTCCCCTTTAGAGGAAAATCTAAAGTTCGATTGCCAGCTAAAGTTACGAAGAAAGTATTACTTTTATCCATCGATAGGACAATACTAGCCGCATCTAAAACACTATGGGGGACGGCATATGCTCGACCCGAAGAAACTTTAATAGAACTGTTTGATTCCACCAAACTTGTATGAATTTTGCTTCCCGTGATTGTTTGATCCACTGAAAGCTGATCATATCGTAAGTCAGCTAAAGAAGTATCTGGGATATTAGCAGCACAAACTCCTACTGTTCTAGCTGCTGCACCACCGTATGTAGCTCTCACCGAAGCTCCATCACAGTAAAGGAGACTAGCTTCTCCCTGCGTTACTGCTGTTCCTGATCCACCATTACATTTAAACGTAACGGCAAAAGAACCAGATGTACTATTTTTTACAAGATATTCTCGACTTGCTGATGGAATTTGTAAAACTTTAGCAGAAGCTAAAGTCCCCTTTAACTCAATTATTTTATTACGCCCTCGACTTACAGCACCATCTTCAACACTTAAAACAATTGCTCCACTCACATCTACAGATACCGAGGTATACCCTGCTATTGCCTGATCAGCTAGTGAGAAAACTTCAGAGTTTAAAACGCTCCCCCATGTGTTAGCGTTCGCCCCTGTCGCTTGCTTGTTCATTTTTATTCGACTTGTATAGGCCATTATCAGTTTGCTCCATCAATTAACGTATCAGGTCCACCAGCAGGAGAGTCTGGTTTGCTCATATCATCTCTCCGGTTACGCCTAGCTTCGTTGACTATAGTAATAATCTCTCGTTGGTATTGCTGATCCCATAATTGGACCGCTGTACTATTTTTATTAAAGTAACATGCTTCTATCATAGTAGCATAAAATAGGGCATTCTCACAAAATGTTGTATAATAATTTGTCTCATTCCCTACACTCAATGTAGAAGGTTGTATAACTAATTCTATTTCTGCCGCAAACGCTGAAATTGGTGCCGGGGCTATTAAAACTTGATCTTGCATAAAATGTGTATAATATTTTGGTAATCCTGTTGAAGTTCTAACAGGCCAATAATCCTCTACATACTCTTTTGTTCGTACCAATAAGCTAATTCTAGTATTTGGACTAGCTACCCGTCCATTCTCCAAAGTCGTTGTTGCAGAAGTTAGATAATTAATATTCTTAACAATCAAGTTTGTTGAAGGAATTGCTAAAAAGGCTTCTCCTTTAGTAAAATTACTAGTAAAATACTGCGTTAATCCATGCGTATCCATCTCTCGCGTTAAACGTAGTTCAGCCCTACGAATAAAGTCAGGAACGGCATTAGAAAATTCTGTACTATCATCTTCCATAGTATCTTTAATCTGTTGCACGAGAGTACTATACGTTACTACTGCCATATCATGCTGCCTTCCCTAATTCTGGTGTCCATGTTTCCGTAGTATCTCCTCCTAATTCACGCTGCCAGTTCCAAAGAGGATAGAAACCTGAATTTACTGCAAAAGTAGCTTGTATGCCGGTTAAAGTAATACTAGCATCAGTAGTTGTATGTAGCGATCCTAATGAATATTCTAATTCTAGCCCTGTTAATGTAGTCTCCGCAGGTCCGATTACTCTAGGAGTTCCTAAGTCATAGGTTGCTTGGATACCAGTAAGCGTTACATTGGAATTAGCACCAAAAGTTAAAGTACCTAAAGAATAGGAAATTTCCTGTCCCGTAAGACCTATCGTTGCATTGGCTGCAACAACAGGAATACCTAGTGCATAAGTAAACTTCTGCCCTGTTAGGGTAACAGAAGCATTGGCTGTCGGAAACCCGTAGGTAAACAACCCATAGGTACTTGTACCATAACCCGGAAACGCCATCTTCTTAATCTACCTCTTTTTATATAAAGATTACGCTAAACGAACAATGGATGTAGTCGCTCCCGCTGCTGGCATTGTTATTGTAAAGGTACCGTTCGTAGCAGTTTTTGTTCCTCCAAAATCAATTATAGCCAGAGTACGATTGGCTGTTGAAGTTGAAGTATTATAGATTAAACATCCAGCGGCTGAGAATGTTGCCGAAGACCATGTTTGATCCGCAAACTGCATATACGCAATACTACCAGCTACAGAAATACTAATAACGGTACATATATTACCCCCGGCTGTGTAATTCGTAGAAACTCCCCCCGTCGAAGCTGAAACCTCTCCAGTCGTTTTATAAAGGGAAGTTCCATTACTTAGAGAAGTACCACTAGCATAGAGAGCTATCTTAAATCCCGTATATCCTGTAGAGATACTAGGTATATGGCCCCCCATTGCCAATTCTTTCCACTTAATTGCAATTCCTGACGAAATAGCCATTTTTCTTTTCCTTCTTCTTTAACTTGATGAACTTGCAAACATGGTAATACTGGTCTGAATGGCTGTACTCATACTAGGAGTCCATGTTGCATTGCCTATTGTTGCGAGAACTTCATCTGGTCTAGCGTCCTTTAATACAATAAATCCCGAAATACGGGGGGACTTATTTTGTGGATGACTTTTAATAGTATATCGCCCATCCCCTTCACCAGGACCAACTACGGCTCCGGTATCTTCTACAATTCGATCTCTATAACGAAATCTAAATCCACTCCGATCAGAAATGAAAAAGGATTTAACTTCTCCTCCTCCTCCACTACCAGCCATAAGATTTATACCCTAAAGGCGGGTCTTAAAATAAACCCGGCTCTTTCTCTATCTGCTAACATAGCATTTTTAAATATTTCATCATAAGAGGATTTAAGTAACACAATTCTACCATCTGGTACACCGGGTCTTTTAAGAGCCATCTTATAGGATAATCCTGCAACTAGTGCTGGGAGCATAAAAGAAGGAACATCTGGATTTACCGTAGCACTATTATTATCATCGGTATATCCGAAATACCAGTATCTTATCGTATAGTTACTATTTGTTGCTGGTATAGGCCAGTAGTACATAGTTGGCCCTGTCCGTTCATGTTTAATAGCATATTGAATAGGCTTGCTTGTTGTAGTTTTTGTAGGAAGTTTCTCATATTCTTCCATTGTTATGCGAGTCATTTCAATATCAGTACCTTGATCTCTGATACTTGCGATTAATACATCGATAGCATTTGTTACCAATGCCTCGTATGTTTTCTTGAAAGTTAATGCGAGATTATCGTTTAAAGTTTGATTATCAGATAATACCAGAGTATTCTGATCGGTTACTGTAGCTACCGTAGGACTAACCCCACTAGTACCAGTAACATCACTCTTCATTGTTAGAACTACATTATCTGCTAAAGTTTGAGTTGAACTTAAAGTAATTGTACCGGAGGTTCCGCTAATCGAACTAGAAGATACTGTCGGACTTATTCCATCCGTACCACTAATTCCCGTTCCAGATACTACCATATTATTTGTGACGGTGCCACTAACCCCATCAACACTAATTTCGGTTCCTACTTGAGAAGCATCAACTACCGCACTTGCTGTCGTGGCCCCCGCTGATACAACCATCTTTGTAGCAATAGTACCTGCATTACCGTCTACCACTACATTAGTTGAGTCAGTGACATTACCATTAACATTTGCAGTAGCTATCGGTTGGGGAACAAAGGTAGATAAATCTGTTTTCCATAAGGAATAGCCCTGCGTCTGCCACTCTCTTAGTAAAAGATCAATGGTTCGCCTAGCCTGTCTTGGCTCATCACCAAGCATAGCTCCCCCACCAATCTGTAGTAAAGCTTCTTCTACAATCTCATCTAGATTGAGGCTAAAATTTGTTGTTCCTGATAAAGCCATGACGACCTAAAAAGTTGTCATAAATAATTTAATATGAGCATCTGCACAAACATAGACACCATTATCAAATTTAATACCAGTATTACCGCTATAAGTTTGTGTAAAACTATTTGCACCACCAGCAACTGAACTTAACTCTTTATATTCCATAATCTGTGTTCCAACTGTTCCATCAGTTGCTAGATTATGTATCGTAAAACCTTGATCATCATCCGCACCTTTATTGGTAACAGTAAAACCTGCTATGCGTGCAGAATTATTTGTAACAGTTCCAGTAGCCGTAACAGTATACGGGGTGAGGTTAATCGCTCCACTCATAAGAAAAATCCTTTTATATTGTAAAGAGGGTGGACGAGAGACACGAAGTCTCCCGCCCTAGTTTCCCGATACCCACGTTATATGGCGCAAAATCGGGTTTGTAGTAAGATGCTATTAAACTTCAGCACCAAACCACTGCCTCCAATCGGACCAGCCAAAGCTATAACGCTCACGGGCCTTATACCGCAAATTACCGGTATCAAAATCAGGCTCCATTTTGGTAGCAAGAGGGGTGCGAACAAACATCTTACTTCCATTTGGAACGTCTGATTTAACAAACCAGTTATCAGAATCGGTAAAGCGCCTGTTCACAAAGAATCCCTTTGGCATCAAACCCATGTTTGGAATGGGGTTAAGGTCATTAGGAGCATATGTAGAACCGGGATATGCTAAAGTTCCGTTAGGAAGACCAGCCGAATGAAGCAGCATATCGGTTTCCATCGCCAAATCCGGTGGGATATGGACTGATTGAGCGGAAGCCGCTATAAGGATACCACGATCATCCTTGATCTTACTAATGTTAACGATAGCCGTTTCCAAAGTAGTCATGGAAATAGCCGCCGTGCCGATCTTATTACTCTGGTTGCCATCACCAACGGTTGGATGAGAATCGGAAATTAATGCAACCCCATCACCACCAAGGTAAGAGCCAGAAAAAGCATTATTGAAAGTATTAGCAGCTTTAACCTGCTTGGTCGAACCCATAGCACGGGCCAAACCCTTTGCGCGAACCTTGGCAAAGGTATCGTACAAATTATCTTCCATTGCTTCTTCTGTTACTGCAAATGCCAAAGCTACGGTTTCATGCGTATAGCGAGAAGCATAGCTTTCCTGTGCAGAGTCGTACTGTACGGCAGCACCTTCAGACTTAACCGGTGCTTCACCGAACATGGTAAAGAGAACCTCTTCTTCGAATGCCTTGTCTGAATTTTCAATCTCATACAAGGGAGCGAGTTCGTCATCAACGCTACCATATTCAAGACCGAAAATAGCATTCAAACCCGGAAGGAGTTCTTTCGCAATATCTGCGCGATTAATAGCCATTTGTCATTCCTCCTATTAAACCGGGCTAACCACACAAGCCACAACACTCTGTTGCGCGTCAACACGACGAACAATTCGGCATTCAGCTTTAGTGTAAGCATCTCCCCATGCATTACCCGGTACATCATACAGGGCGGTGGGGCGTACCATTGCAGTACCGGTAGTTACTGATCCGACTTTAATACCAAAGCCAGATTGTCCAGTAACCGTACTGCCGCTACCAAGGGTAACATTGAAGTTATTCATCAAATCACCAATGGTTAGAGAAGCATCTGCCTGAACTATAAAAGTTGAATCCATATTATCATGGACAAGAGCATACGTAAGGCTATCATCCGACGATACACTGGAATTAATATAGCGTGACCAAACAGGCTGCTTCGAAGTTTTATCAACATACCGTACACCTTCAAGAACACCTATAGCATAATCGGTAGTTGTCGTAATAGGAGTGACATAACCAGCACTAAGTTTCAAAAGATCACCAGAGTACATTGCAAGATTCGTACCCTGGGCAATCTGATATCGACTCATACCAGTTGAATTGGCACCGCTACCACGCATCCGTGATGGGTGGAACCCATTCAAAGCTTTTGAAGCACTCATATTTAATTTCTCCTTTTCAAAAAGCTTTATATAGTCTAAAAAATGAGAAACAAAATGACAATAACAATATCAAGAAACATATTTTTACATATGTTTAATCATCTGCGAACTTAGTAGGCCGATTACCAACCGTAGTTTGTGAATGGCTACTATTTGTAATAGGCATTCTACGATCTTGTAAAGACATCAACCGTTTATCAATAGCTTCATTCATTTCTTGGTTCCGCTGGAAACTTGCCTGTTTCCTATTTAACCAAATATCGGTAGAAATTTTAGCAAGAGCTACATCTCCCCGAATAATGCAGTTATCAAAACGATCTTCTGTTTTACTATAACCATATCCAGCCACTAGTTCTGGAACTTCATCGGCAGTTACGAACTCCCATCCTTCGTTAATCTTTTTACCTACGGCCTTGTAATCTTCAGCACCATTTAGATAAATCCGCAACCATCCTAAATGATAACCTTGATTATTATATGCTTCTTCTATACCTTTCGGAATAGTAAGCCAGCTATCCATTTCAAGATACTCACGTTGCTGCGATTCTCTAGAGTCTAGATCATGGCCGCTAGTTTGTTTTGTTCCTTTAGATGATGTTTCTTGAACGTCAGTCTTTGCTTCCATTTTGTGTATATTCCTTCTTTTACGAGCTATTGCTAGTTATTACCGATTACCGTATAGCCATCACCAACATTGCTGACTTTGGCTTTTTCGGCGGCATAAGTGTCAAGAGGTATTCCCCATTTCTTGGCTAGACTTACATCTTTGGATGAAAGCTTTACCTTGAGTTTATTGGAGGAGGATTTGCGCGATGATCCTGCTACCTGTTGAGGCGGTTTTTGCGTGTTATCCGCTACACGAAACTTATTAGGAAGTTCTTTCTTTAATCTTTCATCTACTTCTTTATAAAATTCAGAAGTGGATGGATCATATCCTTCTGTTTTTAATTGTTGATCAATTGCTAGAGCAACAGCAGTTATTACCTCATCTTTACCAAACCAATCATTTTTACCTGCCCATTCAACTGCTAGTGGGTCATGCTCTGATTGAGCTTGTTGCGTCTCTTGAGGCACATACCCCTGTGCTTCTCGATGATCTATCGTTTGTTGTGTCGCTGTCTTATCTCGTATTTGTTCGACTTGTCTCTTTCTTGCAGCAACAAATTTTAAATCTGTTTTAGAATCTTGCAGAATATTCTGCGCTTCAAGTAATTTCTCTTTTTCGCCTTCATCATAAGCTTGGAGATAAGCATTTTCTGCAAGTTTAATTCTTTCTTTTAAAGCTGCTTCTTTCGAAGATAAGGAATCAACTTCTATAGACTGGTTAGCAGTATGGGAATTAAGAAGTTCTGATCGTAATCTACCCAATTCGTCATTCTGTTGAACTATAACTTCTTCACGCTCTTTACGCTGTTGAACAAGTTGTCTAATTCTTTTTTCAGCACCTTTGGTTTTTATACCATCCAGTTCTTCTAAATTTTCTGATTCTTCGTAGCTTGATTGTTCTTCTTCAGATGATCCTGGTTGTTCAACTTCTTCTTCAATCTCAGCTTCAACCGTTTCCTTAGTTACTGGAATATCTTCCGGTTCTTCAACTTCAAAATCTGTCTTATCAGTCTCTGCTTTTTCAATATTTGATTTACCACGATAGGAATCAACATCCATTTCATTCCATTGTTCTTGCTTATCTTCTGCCATTTACTCTGTTTCCCTTTTACGTAGAGTGCGAACTACGATTACGCCGCTTCAGTTGTTAAATTAAACATTGTATCTAGATAGGTTGGGTCTTCCACCCCCATGATAATTTGGTCATCAAATAATAATATCAGACGTACCCCCTTATATACAAACTTATGACCCACATGTCTTCCATATGCAACAAAGTCTTTTGGCTGACACCAAGGACCATTCGGGAATTTATGGGCATCTTTATACGCTGTTTCTCCAACGCATAATACCCGCCCTACAGTCGTTAAGTATTTAATATCATCCAGAAATTGATCTGGCAATAAAATACCGCCCTTTGTTTCAGTACGGATGGCAACTGGACGTACCAGTATATGATATCCAGGTAAACCGGGTAACGGGTCTGGATCAGCTACATCTTTATCACTAATCCATTCATCATTCTTAACGGCACCGCTAAGTCTTGCGTGTTGCATTTATAAGGTTCCTTTACTCTTCGTCATTCTCGTCAAATTGATTTACAATATCTTGTAGGATATTCTTGGATTTCTCCATACCTTCAATAATACCTACAATATATTTGTACTCATCATACGAGGTACAAGAACCTGATGCAAGGTTTAATTTAACTTCTTCCAATTCCTTTTCAATTCGATTGTTAAAATAATATGTGTCAATAAATTTACTGTCAGGAAGGATTGCCATTCGTTACTTTTTCTTTTTACCTTTAGCTACAAATTTCTTTGTGCCGGTGTTGAATGCATCGTGTTTACGGCTCATGCCAATACCATTCCAAGTCTTGGACTTACCGCCTTTAATGTTATCTTGTTTAGCCATTTTATTTCAACTTCGCTCCATGTCCATGTTGAGCCATACCACCACTAGATAGGTTGATACGCCCACGCTTCGTAGCTCCGCTGCCCCAACGTCCATAAGAGTCATCACGGCTGGCTGCAAGCTGTCTCGGGCTTCGTCTCCTCGGTATACGCATGGCAATCGACTCGTCCTCACGAGCTTTATAACCCTGACCACCAGCGGCTAGTTTAGCAGTTCCACCCTTCTTCATACTACGTTTACGCGCAGCTTGAGAAGCCGTCCCTGATCGCTTTTCTTCAGCCGGGGAAAGACCTACAAGGGTCATACCCCCCTTTGCTTTCTGTGTTTTATTTACTTCAGCACTAGCCGGATTCGATCCTAAAGCTTTCTTAAATGCTTTCATCGATTTCTTCTTCGCCATACTCTTTCTCCTTTTTGAATTGCCTAAGTTTGGTGTAAGTTCCTTTGATATGTTAGCTCTGGATATCATCCTTCTTCAGAGCCTAAATTAAATCTCTCTCTCCAAGCTTTATCTGTCGCAGCGCCAGGATACCACGCTTTTAAAAGATCATCTATATTGTTTACAGCCCTTATTTTCCTCTTTTGATCAATAGCCATTTCTTCTAATCTTGGATAATATTTCTTATGCTCTTCTAAAGGAATATTACCACTCTTACCTCTGCCATATATTTCTAGATTAGCTTTGGTTCTCTTCTTTGTTCTATTTTCTAAATTATAGGAAGTTTTTCCTTGTTTAATAAATTTCTGGATATATTCTTTAAGTCCTTTGTCTTTTTTAGGAACCTTTTTCAAAACATCCCCGGCTAAAGTATATGTTATCTGGCTTGGTCCAAAAGCTGAACTAACATTACCTTTTTTATCCTTTTTACTATGAGTAAATATCCAAGGGTCATCTTCTCCCCCTGTTTCAGCATGACGTAACCTATCTCTAAAATCCTTATATGTTAGATGAAATATACTCTTTTCGGCCTCTTGTGTTACAGGAGGGCGTGCCGGAACATACCCAAGAATTGCCTCTTCCATTAGCTTTTCATCCTCTGCCTTTTGCTTCCTAAGTGCTGCTTCTCTCTGTGCTTCAAGAGGATCAAATCTTTCACCTGTTGTAGACGAGATGGGAGGACCGGTTCGATCCGCGTCAAAGGTAATAGGTTCAGACTCAATAGTAGTGACTGTCTCGTCTATTTCTGTTTCTTGAACAGGTGCTGTAGGCGATGCCTCCTCTACCTTTGTTAACAAATCCTCTACAGAAATCCCCATCTCTACAGCCGTATCATCAAGTATCTTATAAAGATCAGCAGAAGAAGAAGGTTTAGAAGGAATCATCGGAACAGTGATGCCACCTTCTTGATAGATTTCTGGACGCAATACAACTTCTTCTTTTAGTTTCTCAACAGTCGTACCTGTTTCTTTAATCAGAAGGTCCATCATCTTCAGAAGGAACTTATCATCTCTATCGGCAGCTTTACTCTCAGCTACAATATTCCTATCTTTAGCTACTCCCTTAATCTTAGCCAGCTTCTCTGCCGCTTCTATTTCAAGAGAATCTCTTTGAAGATCAAGTTTCTCTTCATCAATCGCAATATCAGCAGCTTTCTGGGCAGCATCTATCTTAAGTCTCTCACGCTCCAGTTCCAATTGCTGCCTCTGTAGATCAAGCGTCATACGCTCAAGGTCTTCCGGCGTACCCATAGCAGCCATACGCTGGTTATTCTGAAGAATTTCTTGGGCCGCGCCTTGGGTAATCTTGCTAATGGCTTCAGGAGAACCACTCCCCGCTTCCGCGACACCATTCTGAAGCATCCCTGCCATCTGTTCTTCATACTGCATAATCATATGTTCACGAATATTAGCCTGAAGAATAGGGACTAATGACTGCATCATTTCATTCTGCCCCAAAGTAGGATCAGCAAGGAAAGCCTGTTTAACAGCAATATGTGCCTGATGATCCTGACCCGGAAAAGACTTAATCGGCATTCCTTGAGCTATTGCATTAATATCAGAGATGGGATCAAGAGGTTGGGGTTCTTGTTCCGGTATAAGAAACTTATCAGGATTTTCAATTCCAGCGGCATCCAGCATAGTTCGATTAATTTCTCTAAGATTATACATTCCTGCTGGAGCTTGTTGTGCCATCTGCATAACAGTCTGTGCCATAGCCAAGCGATGGGAAGCAGAAGGAACATTCGGATCAGATACTGGAATAATATCGATGCGTCCGTCAAAATCATTTTTAAATATTTGACCTTCTATATTTGCAAGATCATATGGATATTCATTTGGAAGGAAATCAAAATTAATACGAGACAGTATCTTTAATTCCTGTCGTTGACTATAGTGCAGTCGTTTATGAATAGCACTAAAGAATTTTGTCGAGGCTTCCAACAATGCCAGCGTTGTTCCTACCGGACCATAGTTAGTGGAATCGGCAATAACCTGTTCCGTAGAGTCGGCAAACTTCTGACCAGCAGCCGTCACAAACTGAAGCATCTGCATCAAGGTCGATGACGGCTCTTTATATGGAAGGGGAATAATAGATTTTGTTAAATCAATACCGGTAGCTTCAACTTCTTTAAATTCACCGGGGGCAATAGCATCATTACTCCCAACAATACGTACACCTCTAGCCTTGAAGCCACCGGGTAAGGTTGCAAATTGTCCAGCATCGATTAGATTACGAACAGCCGAAGTAGCTGTAGCTGTTAGATTTCCAAGGAAATGAATAAACCCAAGACCATAAAAACCAAATCCCGGAACAAAAC
>Ga0208182_1000979_pt1 | contig 14779 bp, 10 predicted proteins | sample MalvireepMed_906_FD_184248 | JGI IMG/M metagenome (GOLD analysis project Ga0208182, IMG submission 184248) | Marine viral communities from the Global Malaspina Expedition - Malaspina viral metaG DeepMed_906 (SPAdes) (version 2) | ecosystem: Environmental > Aquatic > Marine > Oceanic | place...
TCCCCTGCGGATTCGCCAGAGGGCTCTCCTGCGTTGTTGTTTCCTTGGTCATTGTTACTGTCTCCCGTTTGGTTATTGTTTTCTAAGGCTGTTACCTTAGCTGATAATTCTTGTATTGCTTTTACTAGCATAGCCACTATTGGCTCATATCTAATCATTTTTAAGTCTGTATAATCAGTACCATTCTTTCTGATAGCCCTTTTCTTTATGATTTTGGGAAATACTGTTTCTATTTCATCAGCAATAAAACCAATACGTTTTGCTTCAGCTGCATCCTTGCCTTTATAATTAAAGTTTCTAACTTTTAGCTTATTTATATCTTCAAGTTTTGCACTTGCATCTACTATATTTTCCTTCAATCTTACATCTGAAATGTGGTCTGTTTCGTCTGCATGGATACCACCGTCACTATATACAGCAAAGTTGTCACTGTCGTTATCTTGATAAAGAATTGCCCTATCATCAGTAATTGTATCATTTGTAAAGTCGCCTCCAGAAAACATGATTAAGATACCTTCTGGATTAACACCATCTACATTTTGAAACTTTGCAGCAAACTCATTACCTGTAGAAGTAACAACGTCAAGTGGATAGGATGGTGCATTCGTCCCAATACCGACATTGCCATCTTGAAGAATTGTGAGCACCTCATCAGAACCATCATTTATAAGTTGTAAAACATTGACACCTCCACTAGCATGCCCTGCTGTATCATTTATAAGCTTCCATTCTGCGTCACCATTTGCCCCTAACTGAAGGGAAGCATTCTGTCCATTTGCAGCATCTATAAAAACATTGCAGGAAGCAGAAGCAGCAGAAGAAACTTCTAAATTCTCAGCAGGTGAATCAGTCCCAATACCGACCTTGCCATCATATTGCTGAAACAATCCTGTATTTGAACTACCATCATAAGTTTTAAACCTTAAATCTGTGTTAGCCCCACTAGCTGCAGTATTTCTTTCAGCTATTATTGAAGCAGTTTCGCCCGTACCCTGTCCACATGGGTGGAAACCTATTTTGCATCCTGCACCATTTTCAACTACTGCATCATTACCTATAGAAAAGCAAAGTTCAACAGCTCCAGCATCTGAACCATGAGCTTGTAAAATATCAGAAGCACCACTATGCATAGTTAATGAATCATTCCTAACATCCAATAAAGCTTCTGGTGCAGTAATCCCAATACCGACATTGCCAGCACTATCAATAACTAATCTATCGTCAACCCCATCTGTCCTAATGGAGAAATGGTTATCACTATGGTCGTATACGAGTGCTCCAGCGTTTGCAGCCGAATCTCTAAAAAGTATCATAATAACCCCAGTATCAGTATCCTCCAATCGTATGCTTGGATTAGCAGATTTTATGTGCAATTGATTGTCTGGTGAAGTAGTCCCAATACCGACATTGCCAGCACCGTTATATCCAACAGTCATAATTGCAGTACCATCATTCTTAAAATCAACACAATTACCAGATCCATCATTATTTACAACTAATGCATTTTGGTTATCAAGGGCGTTCGAGTTATTAAAATAAACCATTGCAGCATTAGTACTTCCTTCTGCCAAATCTCTTTCAACTCTTAATGTAGAACCCGTGGTTGTGCCAACTGCTGAAACATCTAACCTAGCTGCTGGCGAATCAGTCCCAATACCGACTCTATCCTGACTTATTGCAAGAGCAGAATCAGTATCTGCGCTATCCTGTATGTATGAAGCATTTACACCTGCTCCCATTGTATCACTATTCATTCTCAATAATTTTAAGAATGTGCTTGCTATTGTACTTCCGCTTAATGCCATTTCAGTTTCTCCTTATTAAGGCGTTATTTCTTTGCTATTATATATTCTGCAGTAGTAGCCGTACCTACTGCCTTCATGTAAACTTGGTCACAGTTAAAATCTGCATGACCTCCACCACGAAAATACACACTTCCTCCTGGTGGTACTAAGATAAAGTAATCATTATCACCATCAACTGCTACACTTAAATCATAATCACCTGTATTCTTGATATAACAGAATGACAGATCATTTCCATCGTCTGAAAGTCGTACTCCAGAACTTGTTCCAACTGATGCTGCTCCATTCCAATATTCCTCAACATCTTCCCATCTATTACCACTTACATCTGTGGCGTCAGCCCAATCTTCCCAATGCATCTGAGAATGAGCCATAGAGGTCCATGAATCACTCCACTGTGTTGCATTTAAATCAGTGCAAGTTCCCTTGCCGCCTAATGTTTTAGCCACAGCATCTCCACTAGTATCTTGTCTTAATATTGTCCATTTCTGCAAGGTACTTTCTTCCATATCAGCAGCTTCTTGTGGGATGAGATGTGTGCCAAATATTATTCTTCTATCATCAGCCATATTATGTACCTACCATATATTCAATTGTTGAATCTTCACCGCTAGCACACTTAACCTTAACAACAGCAGAAGTATGAATCTTAGATGCAAAGCATTCCCCACTACCTAATAAAATATAATATTTAGTATTATCAATAGTAATGAGGACTTCATCTCCACTCCCACCTCCAGTATTCTTAATAAAAATAAAATCATCGCTTGAGGTTAAAGCTGAGGATGCTGAATCTGTTACTGCAAGATTGCTAACATAAGCCTTTGTACCATCTACAGTGACACTTGCTACACCAGTCATTTTACGACCACAATCACTATCTAAATACCATCTTGAACCTGTGGTAAAATTTACCTGTTCCTGTGGTGTGCAATGATTTTTATATACCATTTTATATGTTGCTGCCATATTATGCCTCCGCTTGTTGTTGTTGTTGTGGAGCTGCTATCATGAATGCTTTCTCATATTCCATCTTTAAGCGACCATATTGGTCCTGTAGCCACTGATAGCCAACACCTTCAGTTTGCAGGTCAGCTTGATATTTTTGTAGTTTAGAAGCTGAATCTGCTTGATATACAGCTAAATCAGCACCATAATGTTGTAATTCTGTACTATATTTAGCCAGTTTATTCTGCTCCGTCTGTGTGAGTCCCTGCATATCGGTAGTCGCTTTTTGCAAATAAAACTGATATTTCTTAACTGCAGCATCATAGTCTGCTATTGCGGCCTGAACAGTTGCTGCCTTATTGGTAATGTCTACCTGTGTTTCACTATCACCATTCTTAACTGCTATCTGTATATCAGCTTGATACTCTGCTAACTGTTTCTGAACATCAGCCTGAAATGCAGCATTATCTTCGTTGAACTCTCCCAGTGAATCCTGCTGTTCAGCCTGATATCTGGCAAACCTATTACTCTGCTCCCCTTGCCATGTCTGTAAAGCCTTTTGTAGGTTCTGAGTATACTGTGTTACCTCACTATTGACCTCAGCCTGGTAATTCTGCAACTCTGCAGTATATTTACCTAAGATTTGTTGATATTCTTGTGATTCTTGCTGAAGAACCTGTGCCTTATTCTGAACATCAACATCGGTACTTTTATTCATTTTAGCGATATCTGCTTGAACCTGAGATTGCAATTCTGCCATATCTTTTTGCAATACAGCCTGATAAACAATATTATCCTCATTAAATTCATTAAGGGAATCTTGTTGTTCAGCCTGGTATCTAGCTATTCTATTTGTCTGTTCACCTTGCCATGTTTGTATAGCTTTTTGTATATTTTGTGTATATTCAGCAGTTTCAATAGCAGCTTCCTGTTGATATACCGATACTTCAGCTTGATATTTCTGTAAATTAGCACTATATTCCTGTACTGTATCAGCAACTTCTGCCTGATATAATGCTACTTCAGCTTGAAATGCCTGGAGTTCTAAAGTATAGTCCTGTATATTTGCTTGCAATGTCATATCTCCAGCTTGCTTAGCTTCATCTACATCAGCTGAAAACTTTGCTATTATAGTACTTGTGCTAGCTTGGTATATAGCACTTTCCTTATTAAATTCATTTAATTCATTTTGAACATTAAGACCAATTACTTGCATTTCAGCTGATACCTTAGCCTGGTAAACAGCAAGTTCAGCCTGATAACTAGATATTTTAGACTGATTGTCCTGTATTATTTCCTGCATCTCGTTTGTTGCATTCTGTAGTTCACGCTCTAATTGCTTATCTTTATCTCTAACTGCAACTTGCAAGTCGGCTTGGCCCTGCTGTAATGCGGCCTGATTTGCTATATCAGCAGTTTTCATATTATCCGCTGTTTCCATTTGATACTGCTGGATAGCATTAGCCTGTTCTGTCTGCCAGGACTGTAACTCCATCTGGAGCTTTTGTGTAAACTCCTGTACCTCAGTATTTACTTCCGCTTGATACTGACTTAATGATTGTTGCCATTTCTGTAATTCAAATGTATAATCCTGTATATTAGCCTGAATTTCTAAATCAGCTTCTTTCATAGCATCAGCAGCATCAGCTTGAAACTTAGCCATTTGAGCCTGTACATTGGCTTGATATTGAGCATTCTCTTTATTGAATACATTTAGAGCATCCTGCATCCTTTGAGAGTGCTCTTGTAGAATGGTAGTATTAGTTTGCTGCCACAACTGCGTTTGCTTATTCAGATTGTTAGTATATTCCTGAACTTCAGTACCGACTTCTGCTTGATAATGAGCTAAACCCTGTGTCCATTCTTGCATCTTAGCATTATTATCGGCAATAAGCGCTTGTACCGTTTGTATAGCATCCTGCATAACTTTAGCCTGTGTATTTGCAGTATTGGCCTGCTCTATCTGTAATGCTGTTGCATGCTCCGTTGAGCCTGTCTGTACAATTGACTGTGCACGCTGGAGCTCTTTCTGCATATTTTGTATAGCATGCGAATTAGTGGCATTAGCATTCTGTGTATCTTGCTGTACTAAGGCCTGGTAAATTGCGGCTTCCTTTTGATAAGTACCGCTAGCTTCACCAAGCTCAGCCTGATACTGACTTAAAGATGCATTAAAATCTGCGATACGTTGAGAAATTTCCTGACCCTTAGCCGCTGATAATTCATTATCTTCTTCATCTTCAATATACTCCTTCATATTATCTAGCTCATCTGTAAGGGCTAAAGCATCAGGCGGTTCTGGAGGTAAATATGCGGGTTGATTACTAGATGCCCCTACAACAGGAGTTACGCCAGCATCATCAACGTCTAGAATATCTGCAATATCATTCGGAGCTGATGCTACTGCGGCCGTAGGAGGTGTATAAGTTACAGCCTGTGGTGTAAAAGCATCAGGTGGTGCAGCTGTAATACTTAAATCATCTATTGCTAGTGTAGCTAAAGTTCCTAAAGTAGCTGAAGTACCTACCCCTACAAGCGTATATGAAGGTATAGAACCCGTGATATTTGCCAAATCTACAGTACTAACAGTAGGACTCACTATTGCTGGGTCTGGTATCTCATCTGGAGAAACTGCTGTTATATTAAAGCTAGTTAATGCACTAAAATCAGCAAGTCTTGATGAAAAAGCTGTACTTGCCGAAGGAAGTTCATAGTCTATAGTATCAACAGTTGGAGCAGTAGACACATCCGATGTAGTAGGGCCATTATAAGTTATTGTGGCTAACGTAGGTGCATCTGGAGTAACTGCCGTAACTACGGTAGAAGGTTTAGTGTAAGTAGGTACATCTCCTGTTACATCCGCTACCCCAGGAACAGCTGTACCAACATAAGCTATAGTTGGGTCCCCGACTACAGTTGGAGGTGTTGCTAAAATTGTTAAATCTGCCAATGTATCTGGCGGAACTACAGAGATACTTAAATTAGCTAATGTTCCGCTAAATGCCGAAAAAGCTTCTAAATCTGATAAATCTGTTGTAGGATTATCATATACAGGTGGTACACCTGTTAATGCTTTTGTAAAAGTAGCTGTTGCATCTTGAAGTGATGGTGATGGTGTAGTGAAAGATGGGCTAATTGGTATATCTGGAGACACGGAAGTAGTAGACAAATTAGATAATGTCCCACTAAATGCTGAAAAAGCCTCTAAGTTTGATAAATCTGTAGTTGGAGCATCATATGTAGGAGCCCCTGTAAATGAATCTACATCTATAGTATTTATTACAGCTGCAGTAGCGTTACTATAAGCTATTGCGGCATCAGCAAGAGTCTCGCTAAATGTGAGGCTAACCGTATTTATTGTTGGAACATCAGGAGCAATAGGCAATACTTCAAATGTAGGTGTCGTAGGAACTGTGCTATCAAGCATTCTCCTATGTAATACCTGTATAGCAGCATAAAGCATTGTATAATAATAATACTCAGAAGGATAATTATTAATAGAAGATGTGCCAGTATTCCAGCTAGTAATAGAGTATTCAGGCACATAATAATAATTAGCAGGTTCTCCGCCAGTAGGAGCTGGATAAATACTTAAATTATCATTGTCAAGATACCATATAGGACTATTGGATGTTGCAGCATATATAGAATTAGCATCAGCATATTTAGCCTTTAATCCCCACATACCCTTTGTCGCAAAGATACTATTTCTTACTACCCCAGCTACAGTGCGAATCTCATCAACATCTGTATCTACAGAAGTGATACTGCCTGATTTAGTAACAAACTTCCAGACTTCTTCAGGGCCACTCTTTACAATAGCTTTTGTAAGAACATCATAGCAGCCATCAAGTATCCATTGCTGGATAGCAGTATCATCAGAAACTGTAAGGGTTCCTGCCAAATCATCTATCTGGTCTTTAAAATTACCTGTCCATGCCATTATTTCTTCTTATCCTTTATATTACGTTTCTTACGCGTATCAGGCTTAACACCCTGCCATTTATTGCCTATACTGCTAGAATATACGGACTTAGCCATTATCTACGCCGTCCACCACTAGCCTTTCGGGAGCCAGTCTCTACGCCACCACCCATGCCACCTGTACGTTTAGCAATGGCCTTCCCTAGCCTTGACAGACCTTTAAGGCCCAGCTGAACCCTTGATTTTAAACTCTTTCTATCTCTATTCATTATTTCTCCTATATTGATTTGCTTCGTTCATGTATAATTAATGAGTTATCACTTGCTATTGTAGCAGCCTCAACACTCGTAAAAGGCCCATAAAGAGTATCTCCAGAAGACATCTTGACAGTAACGGCACTGCTGCTTCCTAACGGAATTATATCAATTGATATATCATCAGTAGCCGTATCAGTTGCATATGATATTGTATCAAAAATCCCTGTAATTGCACTTATCATATTTGCCTGCTTAATATGAACATATGGGCTGTAATATTTCTTATTTAATACTGCTGCCATGTTTAATCCTCCACTTCGTGTACTAAGGTATAATAATCACCAGCCGTGGTCTCGTCACTATGCTTAACATAACTAAAAGGTCCAGTTAGAGATGTACCGACTAATGTTCTAATTGTGATTTCAGTATCAGGGTTAGCGCTATTAGGATATTTAACCTTATATTCTATAAAACTCGTTTCCAAGTCCCCCATTGCCTTGATTAGCATATATGTACCTCCAGACAATTCACTAACACTAGGAACGCCTTTAATCAATCGATTGACCACTGGATGGTCGTATGTTTTTGGGTATCCTGCTAATGCCATTGTTTCTCCTATCTATGAATCAAGGGGGCAATTAAGCCCCCTATCATCAGTTTTTGTTATGATGGATCGGCACCAATACCGCTAATAGAAAATCCTATATCAGATTTCTTTTTATTAGTATAGATGTCAACCAGGTGGCCCAAATCTCCCCCATAGCTAGCAGCTGTGACGGTATACTGAACCCTTACCTGTCTACACGATTGTGGTAACTGGTAAGTTTCAAGTGTACTATCGCCAACATTGGCTGCCACCTCTAGATCAACCCAAGTTTGAGTTGAATCTATAGGAGAACTTGGGTCAGCGCCTACTCCGCCTACAGCACCTACAACGGCATCATCAACACTATATTGAATCTTGCCAACAAGGCCGGTCTCTTCTTCTACGGAAGACATAATAGTCCCACCACCCAATAAAGCTAGAGCAGAAGAATTATATGTTCCATCAGAATTTACGACCGTTACTGTCTCAGAGTTTTTTATCCATCCATTAGATGCAGTGGTTGTCCAAGCCATAATAACCTCCTAACTAAACTTCAGGATTGCATGCGTTTCAGGCAGAGATACTTCCAAACCAGCTTCTGTGATGATTTGGTCACGTCTTCCATCTTCGTCATTATCCTGAATGTTAGTTTCAATAAAGGTATCACGACTAATGCCATTACCAACAAGAGGTCTATAAGCAACATTAGCCATATCTACACAACATGCATAATTTTCCCAAGGGCCACGGAAAAGAGGCTCTTGAACAAAATGTAAGTTACCATAGATAGTATTAACTACTGTCACCTGATGACCAAAGGCGCCAGGTACATTCGCAACATCCAGAGAGTACTGTGAAGAACCAACTGAATTATTTAAGAATGAACCAGAGCCCAACTTGTTAAGATAGGTAATAACTTTCCGGGATGCTAACACAAGCTTATTCCCTGAATTTCCACTTTCAGGTGCGAAATAGTCTTCCATCGCATCTAAGAAAGCATCATATCCAGAGGAAGCATAGCTCATATTATACACCTTACCATTGGTTTCAGCGTAAGAAAGTATACCATGTGTATAACGAACTGGACCACTTCCAGACTCATCAGATGAACCTGAGCCAAACAAAAATGCCTGCTCAATATCCATCTTATGTTCCATAAGCTTTTCAGTCCACACACGCTTATACTCATCACTAATACCGCGATACTTAGTAGCCAAGGCGGTTCCAGAGAACAGGTTCATTGCAGTTTTAAAAATCTGACAATACCCCTCTCTATCAAACAGAGCATCTTCCCAACCATCTGGGGCTTTTGAACCCTCTGCCCATGCACTACCAATTACTGCTCCTTTAGCATCATCGGCAAAAGCATAAGTGCCTGCCTCTAATACTGAATAAGCTATAGCAACCGTACCAGTACCACTAGTAACGGTAGGTGTCGCATTTACTTTAAGTCGGCGGACAGTTCCGCCAGAGTCTTCAATTGCTACAATAAGGTTTTTAACAAAAAACTCAGGCTTATATTCCGCAGTCTGGATTGCTCCATACTGGTCATAATTAACATAAGTATCAGCTAAATTGGCAGTTGCTCCATCTAAGATGTCTCCTACCGCCCAAGTAGCTGAAGCTACAGCTTCGCCTAGTTTAAAGTTACGCCTTTGCCATTGATGACGTTGTTCTATGAATTTGAATACAGGATCATCAGTCGACTTCTTTGCTACTTTAGAAAGGTACACGAAGAAGGGAGACTGTTGGGGGGCCAACTCTGCAACACGTTCACTAAAATTAAAGATACGTCTATTATCATTAATTGAAACGCCTTGTGGAGTATTGCCTGTATTCACTGAAAATACATTTGCCATTTTTATCTCCTTTTAGAAATTAATCCCATTACGTCCAAGGATTCTTGGACTTATGGGTTTTGATTATATCATCCATAATCTGATTCTCGTCGCTTATTTGGGGCTGATTGGACTGGGAAGGCAAAACTCCCATAGGTGATGGAATCTGCTGAGCATTTCTCATCTGCTGAAATTCCTCACTAGGCCCTGAATTAACAGGAGGAGCTTGTCCACCAGCCTTATTCATCCTAAAAAGCTGAATCAAATTATCCATTGAGATTGAATTAGGGTCTGACATTGTCCGTACAAACTCTTGTGAATCTTCAGGGGTAAGGCCATAGTGTCCCTGAACATGTTCAGTAATCTGCTGAGATTGTCTAACCTGCTCTATACGAGCTTGTCTTTGACTCTCTTGGCCCTGAATATATTCAGACTGCTGATCTAACCTTTCCTGCATCACTGCCATGTCATATTGATGACGCAGCTCGTTATACTGACGCATATCACCATCCCATGATTCTTTCTCATCAAGGTATCGGGCACTTTCTGAATTAGCATCACTCATCGCTTCTTCATATGTGAACCCTCGAGGCTTTGCTGGCATAACTGGAGGTGGCGGAAATTCTTCCCTAGCTTCCTCTTTAGGCTGTTCTTGAGCCTGAGCTTCAGATTGAGCATGCACTTGCTGCTTTAACTCATTTAGCTCATTCTCTCGTTTAGCTGCTTGAGATTGCCAATACTGATAACGTCGTTCATCATTCTTAGCATCAGTATCGGAAAGCTTTTCCTGAATATGCTGAGGTTGTCCTTCTTGAGGAGCTTCAGTATTTTCTTCTTCCGTTTTGCCTATAAAAGCATCTTCAACGGTATGACTATCATCTTGGGAGTCTTCAACTGGCGTGCCAAAGCGTTCTGAAGTCTCGGCATTAAATGCTGCTTCACTTGAGAACGGGTTTGTTGGCTGTTGAGGAGTATCCTGTTTAATATCTTCCATCGTTTATTTTCCTTATTTTAGCTGCCCTTCACACCATTGGAAGGGGTTAAGCTGGTTTTAGTAGCTAAAGCAACATCACGCTTTAGATGTGTCATTTCGTCGCCAAGCCGTTTTTCAAATACTGTGGCAGCTGCCTTTGCTTTACTAGAGGTGCTATCAAGATTTGATTTAAACTTCTCAACTTCGACTTTTTTGCGCAGATTAACTGCTTCCCTGTCACGAGTCTGTAAGTCGCCTTTAAGTTTCTTGATTTGATCACCAGCCTGCTCCAGCTGTTGCTGTAACTGGCCAATAAGATCAGTACGCTGTAAGACGCCTTCCATATCGAAAACTTCTGTTTTCTTAAGTACTTCCTGCTTGTCGATAATGCCATTTTTATAGGCATCCATATAAAATTCAAGTTCAGCATATCTATTAGAGGGTAGGGTACTTCCTGCCACATACACGACATCATACCTGCCTACTGTGATATTGTTTATTACCTGAATCTCACCTGATTTATCATCTACAAGTTGTTTGTTGATTACGTACTCGCTAAGAGAGTTGTTTGGTTGAACGACTCTGAATGCCTTACGAGTGGTATATAATTGTTGCATTAAGGGTATTGCGATCTGAGCAACACGTGTTAAACCTGCTTCAATGTCAGCAAGCTTTGACTTGATCTTCCTTTGGCCAAATTCATCCAAGGATATCGTAGCCTTATAAGTTTGAGGAGCAGCCTGCGAATTCCCCATCATCATCTCATATAAACCTAACTGATGATCAATATCTGATTTAGCAGTAGTTTCATTATTATACAATTCGTTTGGAAGAGGCGTGGGTTGCACAGGCATAGGAGCTCCGTCTGTGGGATCGAATGCAATAGCAACTCCAGGCTGTGACCACTTTTCTTCAAACTCTTTCATATCCACACTCCCCTCTGGCACAAGAATTTTCACATTTGTCGAGGTAGTAGCATGTGCGATGATTAGAGACCGTGTTTTATTAATAAACTCCTGAATGCCCTTAACCATGCGCACATCAGATGTCGGATAGGGCGTTCGAGTATGTATATTCATAAAAGGCACAATGGGATACTTATCAACAGGTAGTACTCTTGAATATAAATATGTGTCTCCCATCACAACACACATCTTCACTCTTTCCACATCAACTTCAACTATTTCCAGCATTCCACGTTCAGCCAAATCTGCAAATGTCACTTCTTCAATAGGAATCTCAGGCAAAGGCTGATTGATGATTGTATTGGGATCACCTCCCTCACCGACAGTAGCCATTGCCTCCTGAGTCCTTTGCTGTTGAATTGCCATTTGCATTTGCTGGACTATTGCTTGAACTTCAGCCTCATTGGTAAGTACTTTCTCTCCATTAAGGAGCCAAGCAGGCTGCTCCATATACATCTTAAATTTATCCTCATCTAATAAATCCTCTTTGCCAGAGAATACTTCATATACGCGATATCTCTTAACTAAGAGCTTATAATAGCGTTCATAACCACGTATATATTCCTGTTCTGTGACACGACTCACATCTTCAGGGAATTGAGCTGCAAAGTCATTAGTAGATCGGCCTGTCTCAGGGGTATCCCATCTCTGGTCGCTTGCGGCATTGCGAATATTCTTTTCGTACATTGGATAAAGTCTGACTGCCTGCTCCTTTGTAAACATGCGTGATACGATTACATTCTCAGCATCATCAAAGAAGCGACTACGAGAATTTGGATCAACATATACATCCATGGGATCAATATCATGAATCATCACCTCGCCTTTACCCATGTCCTTCATTGGGTCTTGATATACATTAATAAATCCAGAACCCATCGTATAGTAGTCATCGACAACCTGACGCACAACTGAAGAACCGTCAGAAATATCATACATATAGGCAAGGAGGGCTGACATGACATTTGCAACTTTATTATCTGAATCCTCACGTGGAGCCACCCTGAATGATGGCCTGTTGGCTGTTAGCATAGCCTTAGCCGATTCAACAGCTGGATGTATACGATTGATAACTATAGGAGCCTGCCCTCGAGCATTCAGAGTATCCTCCTGATCTTTAGTCCATTGTCGCCCTAAGCGAAACTCCTTGTCTTCTTTTGCGTGTTTAGCCCAGTCCTCTCTCTTATTAGAATAGATATTCCAGAGATGGAGGGTTTCGTCTACAAAGTCTTTTTGTTTGTCGCTATTTTGATTGTGCGCCATGCGCGTAATTTAACTCCTATAATGTTAGCCAGTCAAGTACTTTTTTTATTTTTCCTGAATTTTCTTCATTTTTATTGAGTTCCTTCTGCCTACAGGGCTTATGCCCATCGAGGCCTGTCCATATAGCATCCATAATATCATCATGCCGTCCTTTGGGATAACTTAAGAACTCTTGTTGAGCGACTGTATCTTCAGGACGCATATAAAACTGCCCCTTGGCAAACATCGGCACTAAAGACATCAGTCTTTCGCTCTTACGCGTTCTTGGTTTAACACCCTTCTCGAGTCCAGGAATATACAGGTTATTTTCTGACATCAGCTCCCTTACCGCTGTCCTTAGAGCCTCCTGGTAGCCTGTAGTCTCAATTTTCATTCTACGTGGACGATATTTTTTATAAATATCGATTATGGTCCGAGGCTGATCAGCTGGGGAGATTCTTTTGCGAAATATATCAAGAACGTACTTGTTGTTGTTTGCATCAACTCCAATAGTCGCCACAACAAAGAAATCTGCTGTTATCGAAAGAGAACTTGCAGGATCAACTCCGCAGTACACATCAATCGGAATATCCTTACACTCATCTCCTATGGTCCTTGTTAGGCAATTCTGACCATTCTTTCTTTCAAAATCATAATGATGGAGTTTAATCCATTCTGGCTTAAAAGGCGCATCATCAGGAGACTGTGCTATATTCATATATTCCTGATAAAAGCCATTTAAGTTTCCGACAGCCTGGAACTCATTGCGAATCTCTATTATACGCTCTCTTGGAAACCTCTCAGGCCAAATACTGACTTCCTCTTCATCCCATATTGAATACCACAATGTATGCCAGGACGGTGAACCTTTAGCCCAGTATAGAAAACAATCCTCAGATATTACCGTACCTATTACAGCCATTTTGCCTTCATCAGACAAAGATGGTACTACAGCCTCTGTCATCCATTTTCTATTCTTGGCCCTAGCCTCCATCGTCCCAGCATTTAATTCTGACTCAAAATCATCAACAATAATGAGATTAGGACGTGTATCTCCTTGTATAAAACCCCTAACTCGCTGTCCTGTTCCAACAGCAACGATTCTAGCATTATTAGATAGAATGATATCATTCTGCGTCCATCTCTTCTCATGCGGAGGTCCTAAATTACCGAATATATTCCTAAGTTCGTCTGAATGCAAGATATGATGCTTAATCCTTGATAAGAAGTTAATACTCTGTGTTTGTGATTCTGAAATGATAACTATAAATAAATCTTCACTACTCGGCTTAAAAGCGCATCTCCAGAGAGGGTAGATGAGGGTGGTAACAGTGCTTTTCGCAGTACCACGAGGCGCAGCTATCAGCACCCTCTTCTTGTCATTATCGGAGAGAACACCATACACTTCATGATGAAATGGTGGTGTTATTTTGCGGAGGGCTGTAGGAAAGCAGTGCCTTCCGAACAACGCCATATTTCCCCGCAAGCGTTTTAGTATCTCCTTTTGCTCATATTTATCCTCATAATCCACTATTTATCTTCTTCCTTCGTAGAGGTTCTCTGTGCTATAATCTTTTTCTCCTCTTCAATAAGTTCGTCTAATAAACGCGTACTAGAATGAGCTTCTAGCGTGTCAACGGTCTTAATGAGATGCTTATCCTTCATTCCATGCATATCCTGTAGATTTTCTACAGCACGTAGCAGATTAGTAACATCTTTCTTGTTTTTAGCAGTATCAATGGTCTCTGAGAGTAAATCTAGGGTATAGTTCTCTGTTAGACCATGATCCTCTAATAGTTTTTGTAATTCTTCTCTTACCATTTGTTTAAACACCTCCGATTTCATTGTTCTCTTCCAACGCCTTCTTTCTGCAGGCGTAGATGATTCAAGAGCCCAATCAATAGCCAAATCATAATCAGGCTTTAAAGCAAACATTAAAGCCAGGTTTTGTAGTTTATCCTGGCCTTTTTGAACTTCTATTTTCGATTTACCCGTGAAAGTCGTATTTGACTTACGACCCCTGACAGTAAGCTTTTTAGTCTTATATTTTGGGTCATAAAACGTATATCCCCAAGGAAACCTAAGATAGACATTACTGGTTCCATGATTATTAGGATACTCCCGACGAGATATAACTTTGGCAACATAATCATCATCAGATACCGCATAATCTCCCTTAGTAGCATCTTTCCAGTATATATACTTAATCCCCTCTTCATCAGCCTCTTTCTTCTTATAAAT
>Ga0208182_1000989_pt1 | contig 14671 bp, 13 predicted proteins | sample MalvireepMed_906_FD_184248 | JGI IMG/M metagenome (GOLD analysis project Ga0208182, IMG submission 184248) | Marine viral communities from the Global Malaspina Expedition - Malaspina viral metaG DeepMed_906 (SPAdes) (version 2) | ecosystem: Environmental > Aquatic > Marine > Oceanic | place...
ATGGTAGCGTATTGATATTGTCGTAAGTCTCGGCAAGTTTGGGCAAGCTATAATAGGCATGCTCCTTGCCATCGACCGAAATGGTGTCTTTTACATTAAAAATATCACTCATGGTAGCTTCCTTATCGTTGTTATAAATCCTAAACATAAATGGCCAGTTACAATTTAGCATTTATGTGGATATTGGTGGCTCAATAAATGGTGGTTTATTAAAGAAACACTGTGTCAAAGTAGGCACTAAAAACATTCATTATTACAAAACCATGTAAGACAAAATCCTAAGATATATGTTTCATCAACCCAAGCTGTAAAAGTGCTTGTAAGACCTGACATCAGCTTGTTTTTACCATAACAAATATATAGTACTTTGTTAACGTCTGGACGTAGTCAAATCGTGGCACAATCGTAACTGTAACAATGTGTTAGCGCTTTATTAATGAGAGGCTAGCCAAATCCATTTTTATTATTTTTTACGGCGACCACTACGAAACACAAATGCATCATCATAAAAATGAGAATCTTCATTCTCGGCCCAAAAATGCGGCACACCTAAAATGGGCAATGGCGATAAATGACACGGTGTGACTGTGTCCTTTGATAATAATTCATTCATATAATCAGCCAATTTATTATCCAAAAAGGCGATGCGCTGCTGCGTTGACAAGGCAAAGAAATCTTGGCCGACGCTGATGACCACACTATGCGCGCACAAGGGCTTACGCGGCGTTATCAATTGCTCAAGGAGAGCATGACCAAAAATATAAACCACCGCTTGCGCGTTTGGACTAGGACTTGTAGGGTCATCCCACTGCGTGCGCGGCTGCACCAAACTGCCCTGCCAGTCAAAGCCAATCAACGCCTCGCCAATACTAGGATTGGCGGTAACCAATACCGCGCCGTTTTCATCAAACACAGTGATGGTATCGCGCACCCGCCCTCGACTGGCACCGACCCCTTGCTGCTCAATCTCAAGCATATGATAGTGGTTTAGCAGGGCTTTGGTCTTAGGAAAAGTCAGCCAAATACTGCCGTTAAATAAGTCGTGTAAGTTATCACGCGTCGGGATATTGCCCGTACTGCCGATAAAACTTTCGTAAGCCTCGCCATCGGGCAATGCATTTTGAGAGACAAACTGTAGCGTTTGAGGCGTTTGGTTATGGGTAGGTTTGGTCTGCGGTAATGGCTGCTCTAAATGATTGGCCTGCTGCTGCATCGCCGTTTTTAAGACGTTGGCAATCGTGTCAGGCGTGCTGATGTTACAAGCATTGATACCATGCGTATCTAGACTTTCTGCATTATCCAAACTACTCGATTCACTTAAGTTATTCATCTGCTGACTTGGTCTACTAAGGTGCTCAATAGTGGTGCTCAAGTAATGTCGTTGAGTAATGTGCAACAGCCACGGCGCTTGCCAATCAATCTCAGCAAAGCTGTTATCAAGTGTGCCCTCTATTTTAGAAGGCGGCTCAATACAGGCGTTAGAATCAGGTTTGGTAGGTAAATCACTGGCAGGCATAGGCGCTATCTCTTAAAGGCTATCTCTGTTAGATGTCTGGCTACTCTATGGTATCATGGTGCGCTTTTTTACGGCTAGACGGGCAGCTCGAAACGTTGTGTTCGCGCGCTCTTTATTGATGAGTTTTTATGGCAAATTTTAATACCCACTTAAATGTCGCTTTTATGGTCAGCGGCACCCTGAGTTTGACGGTTTATAAAGCTGGATTGATTGATGATTCAGGGTTTTTAGTATGCGTGGCGCTTGGTACCATCGGTGGATTGCTACCAGATTTGGATTCAGATAATTCAACACCGATTAAGCTGGGTTTTAATATTACCTCGTTTGTCTTTGCCTTTGGCTTGGTCATGCATTGGCGTAGTGATTTGAGCTTGCTCGCATTGATCGCATTATGGCTGGCGGGTTATGGTTTTATGCGTTATGTGATCTTTCATATTTTTACCACCATGACCGTACATCGCGGCGTTATCCACTCTGTGCCTTATATGGCGATACTTGGACTGGGGTTAACCTGTCTAAGCTATTATGGTCTGCATCTACCGCTGACAACCAGTTGGTTTTATGGTCTGTTTTTATTTGGTGGCGCGATGGTGCATTTATCATTGGACGAATTGTATAGCGTCAATTTGTCCAATATGAAAATGAAGCGCTCGTCGGGTACGGCGATGAAGTTTTATCAGCATAAAGACAAATGGTGGTATTTGCTGCTATACGTTATTTTGGCGTTATTGTTATATATCGCGCCGCCGTTTGACACCTTTTGGCAACAGGTCAGTGATCCTCCAGCTTGGGCAAAGCTTAAGCTCGGTCTATGGCCAGAATTGATAAAAGGCTGGCGAAGTTAAGGCCGCCTCTACCAGCAAAAAATGATAAATAATGAGAGTACACTATGTCGACTTCTGCCGCCCTCCAAACCTGCCCTTGCCAAATCAACCCCGCGTCAGAAACCACCACCGCGCCCCTACTTTATAAAGACTGCTGTCAGCCTTATCATGACAGCCTGTTAAATAAAGAAGCGGATAAAACTGACGGCGTACAGGCAGAAACGGCGGAGCGGCTGATGTGCACGCGTTATAGCGCTTTTGTGCTTATCAAGCCAGAATACATCGTCAAAACCACACTACCCGCGCAGCAAAGCTTACTTGATGTGACAGCAATTGAGGAATGGGCCACCAAGACCGATTGGGCAGGATTAGAGATTGTAGAACACAAGCCAAAGCTTGGTAAAAGACATGCACAGGTTGAGTTTAAGGCTTATTTTAATACCAAAGATAATACAAATGATTTAGCAGGAAAAATACAAGCGCACCACGAGTTGTCTGCTTTCGTAAAGGTTACAAACAAAACTAATCAAGATGCACGCTGGTACTTTATCGACCCGACCGTGCGCATGAACGTGAGCCAAAAACAGCCGTGTATTTGTGGCTCAGGGGAGAAGTTTAAGCGGTGTTGTGGGGTTTATATTTAAACAACGTTAGATATCCATTGACCGCTAAACACTCGCCCCAACTTCCCTTGCAATCGCAATCCCTTCCTCAACGGTCAAAAACTTGCGCTGACTTGGGCTGTCTTTATAAATGACGTCACCATCTTGAAAGATTAAGCATTCATTGACGGCGAGCTGCTGCCACTTCTCATTTTCAGTCAATGGCACGGTCACCAAAATCGTCACCTTATCGGTATCGGTGGTGACATCGCTAAAATTAATCGCCATATCATCGTCCGCCAGTTTGGCTTCACCAAATGGCGCTTTGCGCGTGAGATAAAACAGTAAGCTACCTGCATACGCCAGTTGCCACCTGCCATTGGATATTAAGCAATTAAATAACCCATTGGCCGATAGATAGCGACATTGCGTGGTCAAAAAATTAAACAGTGTCTTGTCATCAGGACGGGTTTTAAAGCTGCTCTTTAAACGATTGACCAAATAGCAGAATGCCATCTCAGAATCAGTACTGCCTACTGGTTGACAATGCGCGGCATTGCCGTTGTCTTGCAAGCGCTGACAGCGTTTGATAAATTCGCTATTCATCTGTCCATTGTGCGCAAATACCCACTGTTCGCCCCAGACTTCACGGACGAATGGATGGGTGTTTGCCAAGCAGTTCTGCCCTTGCGTCGCTTTACGAATATGCGCAATAACGTTCATGGCTTTGATTGGATAGTTGTTAACCAAATCAGCGACTGGCGATAGATGGCTTGGACGATTATCATGAAACAAACGCAGACCCGTTGAGTCATTTGCCGTCTCATCATTGGTTTTGTCATTATTGCTGCATTCGCTGCGCTCAAAAAACGCAATACCAAAGCCATCTTCATGACTGTCCGTCATACCGCCGCGCTTGCGAAACCCTGCAAAGCTAAAACCAATATCTGTTGGGGTATTACAGTTCATTCCTAAGAGTTGACACATTTATAAAGTACCGCCGTTATTGTCATCTATTATTGAGTTACCTTGAGTAGCATTGCCTTGAGTAGCATTGCCTTGAGTAGCATTGCCTTGAGTAGCATTGCCTTGAGTAGCATTGCTTTGATTGGCAGATAGCGCATCAAAGTCAGCATCACTCATCTCATCAAGCAAAGCGGCACCATCAGTTGGGATGGTATCCAAAATGCGCTGAGCTTCTGCCAAGACGGTGTCTTCTACCCAGAGAACGATACCCGAGTTCATACCAGGGATTGCGCTGAGCGGCTGCAAGGACACGGTTATGCCGTTATTACGTAATAGATTGGCATGCAGCTCGCCTTGTATATTGGTATCAAAGCGCGCCAGTTTGTGCCAGTTGTCAACGTGATCGGTCATGGGATCGCCTTCAAAGTGTTGGTAGGTACATACCTGAGTAAAACATACTTATGCCAATTGGTCTAACGTATATGTTTCAATCGTAAAATCATTGGTGTTGGTTAAGTGATCATGTGCTTGCTCAGCTTGGGTAATACTGCTAAACACACCGACTATTTGATTGTCTGGTTTGCTTAATAGTACAAATACGGTGTTTTGCGACTTTTCAACATGCGCCCAATGGTAAGCGGCCAGACGCTTCATTAGGTCAGGGTTTTTGACCATGATGTTATCACCCGTACGACCTTCGGTACGGTTGTAATGAATCACATTGAGGCGCAATAACCAAAAAATCACGGCCGCTTTTGCTAGCATCACAGGTAGTGCACGTTTTTCCTCACCATTGAGTGGACGTATCGATTCATAACCTTGTAAGAACGCTGCCATTTTACTGCGGTCAAAGTTCACAGATTCACCTTGTTCTGCGCCGCCCCACGTGGTACAAAAATCATTGATAGTGATCGCAATATCCATCACGTAATGCTCGACGCTGACTTCGGTGAAGTCTAGTAGACCTGTCAGACGCGCCTCGCCTTTTTGTAGATTCCATAAGGTATTGTCGGCAAACATATCTAAATGGCATAGACCTTTTGGCAAGGTATCTAATGGCAGCTCTGAATAAGCGCGCCAAATATCGCTCATCAGCTTGGCTTCGTCACCTGGCATGAACTGCATTTCACGGTCACGCACGTCGCTCCATGGATACAAAGGCACGCCGTACTGCTCACTTGGCTGCAATGCTTGCAGCGTCTCATGTAGCGTCGCCAATGCTGCGCCAATATCGTGACACATCGCTTGCGTAGTTTGCTCGGGATGTGAGCCTGCTAGACACGGCACTAAAGTGATGGCTTTGTCTTCATAATGGATGACATAGCGTTTATCATCACCATCTGTTCGCGAACCATTTGACTCAATAACGGCTAACGGTGCGGCGACTGGTAATTTGCCATTTAACTGATTGAGGATAACGGCCATTTTTTCGATATCAGCAGGAGGACGCTCTTCAAATAATGTAAACACGTAAGAGTAGGTGCCGTCTACATCGTCAGTCGTTTGAATAAACCAGTTTGAGTTTTTAATACCTTGAGTGATCGGAATCGCGCGGGCAAACGATACGCCAAAACTTTGGCAAAAGGCGGCAAACTGATCATCGGTTAACTGGGTATAGACGGACATGACATCTCACTTATAGCAATTGGGTAAAGAGGTTAGATAGAATAAATTGATGCGGTAATGACCGCAATTGTACCGCACATCATAAAACGATGGTGAAAAGCGTAATAATCTTGCGAAAACCTGCCTGAAATAGCAGTGATTTTGCTAGACTAGCGCCTATGAATTGATTATAAGGTGAAAGACCCTATGTTAGCAAAGCGTATCATTCCTTGCTTGGACGTTGACAATGGCCGCGTGGTCAAAGGCGTACAGTTTGTCGATATCAAAGACGCAGGCGACCCTGTCGAAGTCGCTCGCCGCTACAATGAACAAGGCGCTGATGAGATTACTTTTTTGGATATTACTGCGACCAATGACGAGCGCGATACCACTTATCATACGGTCGAGCGTATGGCTGAAACGGTATTTGTCCCACTCACCGTAGGCGGCGGCGTGCGAAAAATCGCTGATATCCGCAATTTGCTCAATGCGGGCGCAGATAAAGTCGCAATTAACTCAGCTGCGGTATTTACGCCTGAGTTCGTCGGTGAAGCCGCGCAGAAGTTTGGCAACCAATGTATCGTTGTGGCCATCGATGCCAAACGCGTCGCTGACATCAACGTCGATGGGATTACTGTGCCGCGTTGGGAGATTTTCACCCATGGTGGCCGTAAGCCAACCGGTATCGATGCCGTCGCTTGGGCGAGCAAAATGGCTGAGCTGGGCGCTGGTGAATTGCTGGTCACCTCAATGGACGGTGATGGCACCAAAAAAGGCTACGATTTGGCACTCATGCAACAAATTACGAGCCGCGTCAATGTGCCCGTCATTGCCTCAGGCGGCGTCGGCAACCTGCAACATTTGGCAGAAGGCGTGTTAGAAGGCGGCGTCGATGCGGTACTTGCCGCCAGTATTTTTCACTTTGGTGAGTATACCGTGTCGGAGGCCAAAGCCTATATGGCAGCACAAGGGATACAGATGCGTCTGTAGCACGCTCGTAAAATACAAATAACACCCAAAAAAATGCTATCATAGTGCTAACCATTTATTTTCGTTCAATTAACTAGAGCAACGCCAAAATAATAGGCGGCCAAGTCGATTGAACGCATCAGACTGTTTAGCTATTTATTGATGCCTATATTTCAATTGAACGCTTATTAAGCAAAGGATTTTTTATGTCGAATTTACAACAGCAGCGCAACGACGTGACTCATATCGATGGTAACTTGCATCAAAACGCTGACGCGCGCATTGGTATTGTCGTCGGTCGTTTTAACGGTTTTGTCGTTGAGTCATTGGTTGATGGTGCGATTGATGCCCTACTCCGTCATGGTGTATTGGGTAGCAACATTACTGTTATCCGCGTTCCTGGTGCATTCGAGCTACCACTTGTGGCCCAGCGCGCTGCGGAATCAGATCGTTTTGACGCCATTGTGGCATTGGGTGCAATCATCCGTGGCAGCACCCCACATTTTGATATTGTAGCCAGCGAGTCGGCCAAAGGTTTGAGCGCTGTGGCAATGGATTATAATATCCCTGTCGCCAACGGTATCATCACTACTGACAGCATCGAGCAAGCTATCGAGCGCTCCGGTACCAAAGCAGGTAATAAAGGCTCTGAAGCTGCGATGGTCGTATTAGAGATGATTGCTGTTCTATCACAGCTTGATATTGATGATATCGATGAAGCTTAAGCCTTAAAGCTCAAATTTATTAGTCTAACTGGTGCTGCTATTGAGCAATAGCAGCACCTTGTAACATGACGCCAGCTATCAAGATAATTGGCTATTTTTTGAATTTTCGCCGTATTTCTATACCCTTTAAAATTTTGAATAAACAAAGCTAAAAAGCTACTTTGTTATTTATATTTTGACTGGGTATCATCTCAAAAATTTAGGTACAGACCCCCTATGACTGACCAACTCAAGCGCGCTATCAGCGCTGCGAAAACCGCACAAGCCAATCAAGCTGAAGCTACCCGTATAGCGAGCAGTAGTGCAGGTGATCAAACCTTCGATATGAGTGAGTCTTCTTACAAGACCAGTCACACCGCTATCCGTAAGGCGCGCCGCTTTGCCATGCAAGGTCTATACGAGTGGCTCGTCACCGACCGCCGCTTTGATATAGATGGCAAGCTTGGCTGGAAAGACAATGCACCGCATGATATCGCGGCACGCACGCGCGCAACCAACGCTATGCACACCGTCCATATTGGCTACTATCACGAAATGATGCGTGACATCCCAGAGCAGATCGATGCGCTAGACGCGCTTATCAGCCAACACCTTGATCGTGAGATTGATAAATTAGATACCGTTGAGCACGCTATTTTGCTAATTGGTGCGTACGAGCTACAAAACCGTATGGAGATTCCTTACAAGGTTGTACTCGATGAAGCGATGAAGCTGAATAATCACTTTGGCGCGACTGACGCTCACAAACTGATCAATGCAGTATTGGATAAAATGGCTGGTGAGCTACGTGCTTTAGAGGTACAAGCAGATACCAATGCCAACCTACGCACGTCACAAAAAGCGGCGGCTAAACAATCTGAAGCGAGTTCGGCTGAAGTAACGGTAGCTGACAATATCGAAGCGGCTGCTGAAACAGAAAGCGCGATCGATAATGCGCCGACTGCATCAAATAAGCCACGTATCAGCGCTAACAAAGCTAACGTTAAACGCAGTAGTGCCAGTAAAGCCAGTGCCAATATCAGTGACTTCAAGGCGAGCAAGAAAAACGCTAACGATACCAAAGACTAAGACTAGCCATGAACGAGTTTGAGCTGATTGAGCGTATATTCTCACAGATGCAGGCCACGCATGCGCCATTAACGGGTATCGAAAAAGGTATCGGTGATGACGCGGCTGTGATGGCATTGCCAGCAAGATCACGCTTGGTGAGCTGTATTGATACATTGGTTCAAGGGCGTCACTTTCATGCTGACTTTGCACAAGTAGATAAGCTTGCGTTTGAAATTGCTTATAAAGCGGTCGCGGTTAATGTTTCTGACATTGCAGCGATGGGCGCGACGCCGCATAGTATTTTGCTAGCGTTGGCATTGCCTGAGCGTCTAGCGAATCATGAATGGCTTACGACATTTGCCAAAGGATTGTTTCATGCCTGCCAGCTGTTTGGCGTGACGTTGATTGGCGGAGATACCACGCGCAGTGCGCAATTGGTGCTGAGTGTCAGTGCGCAGGGATTGCTTGCCACAGGGAGGACGCCCGCGGTCTATCGCTCAGGTGCTAAGGTGGGCGATAAAGTCTATGTATCAGGTACTGTCGGTGATGCTGCCTATGCTCTCAAGCACCCCGATAGCCCTATTGGTCAGCAGCTGGCGCACCGACTGCATATGCCTACGCCGCGCATTGCCTTAGGTGCCGCCTTGGCACAAGCTGGCGCAACCTCGATGATCGATATCTCTGACGGTCTTTATCAAGATCTTGGACATATCTGTCAGCAAAGCTCAGTCAGTATGCGTATTCATTTAGATCAATTACCGAGTAGCGAGTCACTAGCCACGGTAGAGTTATCTGAGCGTTTGTTATGTCAATTAGCGGGTGGCGATGACTACGAATTGGCATTTACCTTGCCTGCACATATTGAACCACCTACTTCTAATACGCCTGTCACTTGTATTGGAGAAATCGTTGCGCTCGCAGATTCTATTGCGACAGATGCCAAATCGCCTAATTACTCACGTCTTGAACTGTTTTATCAAAATCAGCCAGTCACACCGACTCAATCTACCCCCTTCTCTACGTGGCCTAATCTCACCGGTTATCAACATTTCACAGGCTAATTCATGACTGATCAACACTTATCTAAGCCTGATATTCGACAAGCAAATGATTGCCCGCCTCTACCAATCGGTGCCAGTATGCTTGACCGCATGGTTTATTGGCTCGGACTAGGTTTGGGCAGCGGCCTACCTCGACGCGCCCCCGGTACGTGGGGCACGGTTGGTGGTCTGATTGTGGGTGTGCCACTGATGAGCTTGGGTTTCGTTCCTTTTTTAATCTTGACGATTTTGTCGTGTTTGGTTGGTGTTTGGATTTGCGGGCGTACGTCTGAGTTGATGCAGGTACACGATGATCCGCATATTGTGTGGGATGAATGGGCTGGCATGTGGATTACCCTATTGCCGTTATCTTATATATTATCATATGTATTTCCTACGTCTAAAAATACCTTGTCGATAATGATGCTGCCGATGTTTTGGGGCTGGCTACCGACTGCTTTTATCCTATTTCGCGTATTTGATATTTTAAAGCCACCACCGATTGGTTGGGCAGACAAAAAGGTTGCGGGTGGCCTTGGGGTAATGTTGGATGACATTATTGCAGGGGTTATGGCAGCAGTGATTTGGTTGATTATTTACATCATTGTGATGATGTTTATGTCTTTTTAATATTATTCCGCGGAAATCATTACTTCGGTTTAGCCATCTTACGTATTTGATTTTGCTTGCTTAAGTTTTGGGTATTCAAGTTACAAAGCTTGCACGTCATAATTTTTTTTGTGCAAGTTTTTACGCTATAATTCAACATTATATTTTGTTACATTTGTAGGCTTATTATGACATCTCCTCTTTCTGTGATTATTTTAGCGGCCGGTAAAGGCACTCGCATGCAGTCGGCAAAGCCAAAGGTTTTGCAGACCCTAGCTGGTAAGTCATTATTGGCCCACGTATTAGATACTTGCAATCAGCTCACTGTTGATGAAACCATCATTGTCCATGGTTTTGGCGGTGATCAAGTAAAGTCAGAGATTACCAACCAATATACACAGTCGTCGTTTACTTGGGTTGCTCAAACTGAGCAGTTAGGAACAGGTCATGCGGTCAAAGTGACACTGTCTGATTTACCGAAATCAGGGAAAAGTCTCATTCTATATGGTGATGTGCCATTGGTCAGCTGCCAGACATTAGCTGCTTTAAAAGCTGCCAATACTGATGGTATGTCTATGCTGACGTTGACTGTCGATAATCCGTTCGGGTTGGGTCGTATCAAACGTGACCAAAACGGCAACATTGAAGCCATCGTTGAGCAAAAAGATGCCAGTGCTGACGAGCAAAATATTAAGGAGATCAACAGTGGTATCTACTGCGTAGACAACGCCCTACTGCATAAGTATTTGCCAGAGCTCTCTAACAATAACGCGCAACAAGAATATTACCTCACTGACATCGTCAAAATGGCCGTCGCTGATGGTATTACGATTGCGGCGATTGAGCCTGAGCATACGTTTGAGATTGAAGGGGTTAATAACCGCCAACAACTCGCAAGCCTAGAGCGCACGTGGCAACGCAAGATAGTCGCCGACCTACAAGAAGCGGGCGTTCAATTTGCCGATCCCACGCGCGTGGATATTCGCGGGTCGTTGAGTGCCGGACAAGATGTGTTTATTGACGTCAATGTGGTATTTGAAGGCGACTGCACTTTAGGCGACAATGTCTATATTGAAGCAGGCTGCGTCATCAAAAACGCTCAGATAGGCAATGCTTGTTATATTAAGCCTTACTGTGTGATTGATCGCGCTGACATCGGAGCTGGTGTCGACATAGGACCTTTTGCACACCTGCGTCCTGATACGGTATTGTCTGACAACAGCAAAGTCGGTAACTTTGTTGAAATCAAAAAATCAACAATCGGTCAAGGCAGTAAAGTAAATCACCTAAGCTACATCGGTGATGCAACTGTCGGCACAGGCGTCAATGTCGGTGCAGGTGTCATTACTTGTAATTACGACGGTGTCAACAAGTCGCAGACTATCATTGGAGATAATGCCTTTATTGGTTCCAATGCAAGCCTAGTCGCGCCAGTAACCATCGGAGATACGGCTACCATCGCTGCAGGTTCTGTCATTACCAAAGACGTTGATAGTAGTGCTTTAGCATTTGGCCGAGCTCGTCAGGTACAAAAAAATGACTTTCAACGACCGACTAAAAAATAACTGATTTATCGAAAGTTTGATCAATCGTCGTCATTCTTGAGTAAACCTAAGCAGTACGGCAATCGTGGTAGTACTGCTTCATCATACTTTTGAGCTAATAACTGAGCATTGGTAGCTAACGACACTTACTAGTCTTGTACCATCATATATTGAATTATTAAAAAACAAATTTAAGGAAAAGCCATGTGTGGAATCGTTGGCGCAGTTGCTGAACGCAATATTGCGAATATCTTGCTTGAAGGTCTTAAGCGTCTAGAATATCGAGGCTACGATTCGGCTGGTTTAACCGTCATTCGTGATGGTGAATTACATCGCGAGCGTCAAGTGGGCAAGGTTCAAGCCTTGGTCGATGCGGTTGAAGCCAGTACCGATTTTTTTGATGGGCATATTGGTATCGCTCATACTCGCTGGGCCACGCATGGCGAACCTGCACAGCGCAATGCCCATCCGCACATATCTGGTAAGATTGCCGTCGTTCACAATGGTATCGTCGAAAACTACGCTGAACTCAAAAAAGAGCTCATCGCTAAAGGCTACGCGTTTACCTCACAAACCGACACCGAAGTGGTGGCGCATCTGATTCATGACATTTATGAGCAAACCAATGATTTGCTAGAAGCGGTACGCGCAGTGATTCCTAAGCTGCATGGTGCATTTGCTTTAGGCATCATTCACGTGGACACACCAGATGAGCTGGTCGCGGTACGTTTAGGTTCGCCTTTGGTCATCGGTGTTGGTATTGGTGAAAATTTTATCGCCTCAGATCAGCTGGCACTACTGCCAGTCACCAACCGCTTTATGTACCTAGAAGAAGGCGATATTGCCAAATTGACCCGTGACAGTATTAAAGTCTATGTCAATGGCGAGGAAGTCAGCCGCGAAGTGCATGAAATCGATGCCAAGCAGCATAATGCTGACAAAGGCGAGTTCAAGCACTATATGCTCAAAGAAATCTATGAGCAGCCAGATGCAGTCGCGCGTACGCTTGAGATGGCGATTGATAACCGCCAAGCATCAGCCCTGCGTGATGACTTTTTAGCACGCAATGAAGCGCAATTATCAGGCGTACAGCATGTACAAATCATCGCTTGCGGCACTAGCTATCATGCGGGGATGGTTGCTAAATATTGGTTTGAGAGCTTGATGCGCCTATCCTGCTCTGTTGAGGTTGCTAGTGAATTCCGCTATCGCAATCCTGTAGTACTCGACAACTCGCTGGTGATTTGTATCTCTCAGTCTGGTGAAACAGCCGATACCTTATCAGCCCTGCGTGAGATCAAAAAACAAAACCCAGCAGGACTGGTTAGTCTAGCACTATGTAACGTGCCTACCTCATCCTTGGTTCGCGAGACAGACATATTCTTGCCGACCCTTGCAGGTCCTGAGATCGGTGTAGCATCGACCAAAGCTTTTACCACCCAGCTGGTCGCACTCATGCTATTGGTCTTAAAAACAGGCGCAGTACAGCAGCGTATCGACAGCGCAAACCTAAGCACCTTACTTGGCGAGCTACAAAAGCTGCCCGGTCAACTCTATGCCAGCTTGCACCTTGATGCTCCGATCAAAGCGATGGCGGAGCACTTTGAAGATAAGAAAAGCTGCTTATTTTTAGGGCGCGGTCTACAGTTCCCTATCGCTCTAGAAGGCGCATTGAAGCTCAAAGAAATCTCTTATATCCACGCTGAAGGCTACGCCGCAGGTGAGCTCAAACACGGTCCGCTAGCGCTTGTTGACAAAGACATGCCAATCGTCGTGCTGGCACCCAAAGACAGTATGCTCGATAAGCTCAAAGCCAACATGCAAGAAGTACATGCCCGTCACGGCGAGCTGTTCGTCTTTGCCAGTGAAGATAGTCACATCAATGCTGAAGACCGCCTACATGTAGTACATGTTAAAGCAGTTTGCGAGACGCTTGCCCCTATCGTCTACAGCGTACCCATACAGCTACTGTCTTACCATGTGGCCGTGATGCGCGGTACTGATGTCGATCAGCCACGCAATCTTGCCAAATCAGTGACGGTTGAGTAATATAAGTTATTGATTTTATTGTAATTTTGTGAGTAGAATAAAGTTTCATACCAAGTAATAGAGATTCATACTAAGTATTAAAGTGTCATACTATAAGGCGGCGTTCTCCAATCGGTACGCTGCCTTTTTTGATTACGGATGTTATGGCTCTAAGAAAGTTCTGCCCCATTCCGTTTCAGCATTCTACAACCCTACATACTGAGCTATCCACTTTGGGCTAATTTTACTAATGCTAAATGAACCACTCTGAAGCTTTATTCTTAGCTTGTTTTAAACGGTAAGGGATGTGAAATCACCTTCGACGTTTTCGTTCCATGTTGAATGAGGTTTAAATGCGGTACTAAGAGCCGCATTTGATGACATGTTAGTTTTTCATGGTGAGAACGATACGAAAGTTAGCCTTGCCCGATTTCATTTTCTGAAAAGCTTCGTTGGCATGCTCGAATGGCATAGTTTCTATCATAGGTTTCACGTGTGCTAATACGCTGAAATTCAGTGCTTTCTCATTTTCATAGGGAGTACCGGTAATGGAACCAAGGATGTGGCGTTCTCCACTGACCATTGCACCACTACTGAATACAAGCGGAACTTTTCCAGCCCCCAAGATGACCATTTTTCCTTTCGGTGACAAGTGATTAAATAACGCCGTCGTCAAGGTTGATTCATTGATGGTCACGATAGCGGCATCAAGGTATCCAATCCGTTGTAATTCCTCATCTAGTGGTTGTGTGTTCGTATCGATATACTCATGGGCACCGAGTGCAAATGCCAGTTGACGAATATCGTCACCACGGCCGATGGACACCACCTTATATCCCATGCGCTTCGCATATTGGATAGCCATGTGACCCAATCCGCCCACGCCCAGAACTGCGACCGTATCACCGGCTTGAGCGCCACATTTTTTTGACGCATTGAACGTCGCGACACCAGCACAAAGTATCGGTGCTGCCTCAATAGAATTGAGTTCATCTGGAATAGAGACCAATCCGGATGCCCTTACAAGCATCACTTCAGCGTAACCGCCATCCATGCTAGAGCCAACAACTGGCTGATCGCTGCATTGTTGAAAGTGGCCTTGTCGGCAAAAATCACAAACATAGCAAGGCCCGCCTAATCGACCCACGCCGACTCTTTGCCCGATAGACCATCGATTGGGGACGTCTGTACCT
>Ga0208182_1000990_pt1 | contig 14667 bp, 36 predicted proteins | sample MalvireepMed_906_FD_184248 | JGI IMG/M metagenome (GOLD analysis project Ga0208182, IMG submission 184248) | Marine viral communities from the Global Malaspina Expedition - Malaspina viral metaG DeepMed_906 (SPAdes) (version 2) | ecosystem: Environmental > Aquatic > Marine > Oceanic | place...
ATATTCAGAAGCAGGGAAGTTGTTTTTAAGAAGATTGTAGTAAGTCCCGGCGAGGAAATATCATATCAGCAACATCACAAAAGAAGTGAGTTCTGGTATGTGGCAGAAGGTGAGGGGTTGTTCAGATGGAACAACGTAAACAATTGGAAAGTCAGGCCGGGGTTTACTATAGAAATAAAGAAGAATGACCCACATCAGGTTATCAACACAGGAGAGAGCGACCTAGTTATTTTTGAGATGCAGTTTGGTGAATGTTCCGAAACCGACATTGTAAGATTGGAAGATAAGTATGACCGTTAAAGTTGACAGGTATGTGAAGGTTACTCGTAGGTTTGATAGTAGCACGAAGCCATACTACGATATTGCTCTCTTTAGTGAGAACCCTGACGAACCCCCTAAGCTCAGGACTCATAAGCAATTCCCATTGGGTTATGAGACTGGCAATAAGACACAGGCCGACCTGTATGCCTACAAGCTGGCTAAGTGTCTGGAGTGTAGAGTGGTAGAGTGAACGTAGAATACTATCGAATGGACCCCGCTTTTGAGGGACGTAATTATCCTGAATACGGTACTACTGGATACGATGGTCGTGGATGGTACTATTTCTACGGTGGTCAATTGTGGGGACCGTTTGATAGTGAGGAAGAAGCTAAAAAAGGAGAGACTAAGCAGTCTACTGAAATAGACGAGTGGGAAAACGAAGGAGGAAGTTAACAATGCCATACACTCAAGTTATTTGCATGGAATGTGCCGCAGAGTATATGCAGAAGACAGACCCAACTGGTAACATATATCAGGTTAATGTATATATGTGCGGTGTTTGCGGCTCAAGAGAAATCTACAAGAAGGAATTGACCGATGAAGAAGCCGATGAGCTTATTAAAGTATCATTACGAGAAAGCAAAGAACTCCCTGTACGGTAAGAATCAATTTATCGTAGTCAACGGGAACCCTGTTGATGGTTATAAGTTTGTAGGACCGTTTAATCACTTCGACGATGCCCTTAACAAGAGAGGGGATGGTTATGTCGCTGAACTTTCTAAGGAAGACTGTAATGAGTGAACCATTGTTTGATGATTGGGATGACTTTATTGGTGCGGTTGATGGATTAGTGGAGAAAGGAATTGTTGAGAGGCATACCAATGAAGATGGTGATGTCTCTCTTAAACTAACCGAGTTAGGCCGCGAAATGGCCGAGATGATGAAGATTAAAGAGTTGGCTAAAGAAGATATGGGTATTGAGAAGTATCGTAAGTCTGAGAATAACAGAAAGCCGAGTTGGGGTTAGGAGATTGAAGATGAGTAACAAAGAATTGATTAATGTTCTCTTGGAGGTATCTCGACATTCTGACTCCTTAATGGAGTATGTTCCTGTTGATGATAATGACCTGACCTATGATGAGCATGATAGAATCATAAGACTCGTTAATGACACTGTTGCTAAATATGGAGGAGTTGAAGATGAGTGACACTCCAATGTGTACATGGTGTGGAAGTACGGGACATACTTTAGTTGACTGTCTATTAGCACCTACGCTAGATGAAGTGTCTGCGGAAGGGTTGGAGTTGGTAGATAGATTTAGGAAGATGGAAAAGGGGATTAAAGATGAGTAGCGAAGATAAATCCAAAGTCTATTATAGACAAGGCACAGACGTTTTTTTAGAAGGTAAAAGCCAACCTAAGTTTATTTGTAGATGCCAGAACATTGAAATGGCAGATTTTATTGTTAAGCGTCTGATGGGAGGTTGAAGATGACTGAGGATGTTAACGGAGAAATTACCTCGACGGCCTATGCGTATTTCCTAAACGAGCTAGGTTTGAACGACCAGCAGAAGGAACTTGTGAAGGCTTTAATTAGGCATTTATATATTGATGGGTGGACTGACGGCAATGCACACGGCTGTTTCCTTATCCCCAAAGAGTTTGCTGAAATGATTGGTAAAGACCTAGAGAGTAGTTGGGCTAGTCTTATAATCGAGGAAATGGAATGAACGAACCCGTTAAGCGTGTGAGTGATGAATCAAGAGGCCCAAAAAAGGGTGAGTCAGCAGGAGTGGTAGTTAAGTTAGTTAAACTTGATGATGGTCAATACCTTCTTCCCCTTCCTGATAAAATTACTGATGGGTTAGGCTGGAAGGTTGGTGACGAGCTAGACCTAGAGTTTACAGAGTTATGTGAAACTTGGGGGGAAACCCAAGGATGTGTTATTCGCAATCTAACTAAGGAAAGAAAAGACGTACTAGATGAACTAACAGAGCAGGCACAAGAGCTAGACATGGGGTATGAGAACAATGTATGAAGTCTGGGACAGCCGTGGCCAGAAGTTCGAGGCGAATTCCAATACGACAGATTATAAAATGGTAGAACATTTCTTTACCTGTGACTGTATGTCTCACGGATTACGAATAGTCTCGTATGATTGGAATGGAGACTGGCCGCAAGATGAAGACATTAATATAGAACTGTGGAAGTGCGTAGGTACTGGCCGTAAGGGTGTGTGGCATAGAATTAAGATGTGCTGGAATATAATGTGGCATGGCAGGGATTATGTTGACGATATTGTGTTAAAGAGAGAGGACGCTAAACGTCTAGCGGAAGTTATAATCGAGTTAACAGGGGAAAACTAATGGAAAGAGGATTGAAGATGAGTAAGCCAGAGCATAATGATAAGAACATTGACCTGTTAGCCAGTGAGCTTACGGACAATATGGATATGGCCGTTCTGGTACAGTATTTCTATGAAGGGCAATACGACTACTATAAGAATGACAGGGAAGCGTTTGAAACAGATTGGCGAGACACGTTTGATACAGTAGGGGAAAAAGATGAGTAAGTATTACGAGATTCCATGTACTTGGGAAGTTTACGGAACTCTTGAGGTTGAAGCTAATAGTCTGGAGGAGGCTATTGAACTGGCAGAAAGAGATGACTCTCCTATGCCTGATGATTCTGATTATGTTGATGGTAGTTTCCAAGTTGATAGGGATATTGCAGAAGAGATTAATAAAGATGAGTAGTGTCACAGAAAGGATGGCTAAGTGTGAAGTATGCAAAACAGAGATGCACGAGGGCAGAACAGTAGTCCTTAGCGTTCCCGGTATTCCTTACTCCGCTAGGTTTTGTCATTCATGTAGAAGGTCTGGTGCTATTCCATACTGGATGTTAGTGGCTAATACTAATGCCATTGGTGGATATGACCAGTCTGCTGATTGGTGGAGAGGTGTTATTGATATTACACTAAACCATTTGGGTATTACAATGGAGCAGTTTTTGAAGGAAGTTGAAGATGACGGAGATTTGTCATAGATGTAAAGAGTCTTGTGAAACTGAACTTGGGATTGGTTTTCACATAATGAAAGACGGCTCTATTCTTTGTGTGCTTTGTAGAGAGGCTATTAGAGATGAGAAAGAGTAAGTCAGAACCTTACGCAGAAAAGATTTATGGTTTGTCTGTATGTGAAGACTGTAACAAAAGTACAGAGGTTACTTATAAGTGTTATGTCGCCGCACCAGTTGAAGACTACAAAGCGTTTATACCAGTAGGTAACGTAGTCTACAAGTGTTACCAGTGTGCGTTTGGGGATGAAGCATAATGTTGCCAGACAACTTTTCCGATACTTTTGTTGGTGCTTACCAAACCAAGGTTATGTTGGAGTCTATTCATAATCTTGTCTATGATGCACTAAAGGAGGCTGAAATGCTCCCAACTTCCAGAAAAACAATAGTGGGTCTTAAGGACGCTCTGTATTTCGTTAACCAGATTGAATGCAAGTATGCCCATGTTGAATGTCCACAGTTAGGGTTCTCAGATGAAGATTATAATGAAATGCAGGGTGCTGATGATAACCGTCCATAGAGGAGAAGACTATGTTGCCTAGCTGGTTAATAGTAGTCATAGTGGTGGTAGGTATTTTCTCGTTGTTAGCCGATGGTGGCGATTGGTGGATGAAGAAATGATGTTACACAAAGGTACGGAAATTCGGAATTTTTCAGTGTGGTCACATCGTAATGTGAAGCATATTAATTTCAACCACCAGAAAAGACCGTACAACATCCTTGATATGGAAACTCTCGATGAGCTTGACTATATCTTGGATAACTTTGTTATCAACACAGAATATAGTTATGGGTATCCAGAAACTAAGGGATATAGAGGCGTTATCTTTAGTAGCTCCAAGGGTTCATTTGTAGTCGGGGCAAATGTTAAGGATTTTGTAGATGCTCATGACGCCCCTGATTGGGATATTGATAAAATCCTAAAGAAAGGTCAGGATGTCTTTAACAAGATAGAAGACCTTAACATTCCAACTGTAGCGATAATGAAGGGGATAACTATGGGTGGAGGTCTGGAGTTAGCCCTAGCCTGTGCCTCTAGAATCCTAATTGAGAACCCTGTGCCAGAGGATACTGAATATACAACACATCAGTTAACCAAGTTGGCTTTGCCAGAGGTTAAGTTAGGCATATTACCCTCATGGGGTGGCACTACACGTCTGCCTCGTATCATTGACCCTGTTAAAGCTATGGAGCTTATTTGTTCGGGAAGAAATGTTGGTGAGTCAGAGGCTCTTAAGATTGGCTTAGTAGATGAGATAGTAGAAAGCCACAAAGCCGAAGAACGTGCGCACAATATAATAAATACAATTGACCATAGGAGTATTCAGGCTTATAAGTGTGTCCCTCCCAATGTATCCAAGTTTAAGATGATGCTGGCTGGAATGTATACGAAGTGGCTTATCGGTAGAAAGCAAAAGAAGATGTTTGGAGATAAAAACAAATATCCCTCACCGTATAAAGCATTAGACACTTTTAAGTATTGTCTCACCTTGCACAGATATATGTCTCAAAAAGAAGAACGTAAGGCTTTCATACCGCTGGTTAAGTCTGACCAATGTAAAGAGTTAGTGGGAAGATTCCTTAAAGGAGAAAGATGATGAGTTACAAAAGAGTAAATGATGTTGTCAAAGAACTGCGCGTTATGATTGCGGAAGCACCCATCCCTGATAAGGCACGAGGTCAACTAGCTGATGTAGTCTGGGAACTCAACAACCCCTCTGTTATAAAGATTAACGGTCAGGAAATGCGTGACTGCTTGGCGTTACATCACGACGACTAACTTAAGGGTGGGAAATGAAGCAGCTTAGGAAAGAAAATGCTGTTGGCTACTTCAGGTCTATAGCCCTCACTAATGACTTCATCCGCAACAGGATGAAAGAGATAAAGAATGGTAGACCTTTATGCGGATGCGGAGCGTGTCATGAATGTTACTATGTGTATCTGATAGATAGTCTATCTGAGAGCTATGGAAATAAACAACATAGAATACCAAATCAGAAAACTTGAGCGCGGCATTAAGGTAGCTCACAGGTGTCGTCTTAAAGCAAGAGGAACCAGCGTAGATTACGATTCAATGATTGAGCAGTATGTGGAGGACATTAGAAGGCTCAGAGACAGGCTTGAGGAATTAACAGGACGGAGACAACCGAAAATTCCTAAATGGCCTATATAAAGAATGGAGCAACCATGTTTAACTTAAAACTAACGCAGATTAGCCAGTGGGCAATAAATAGTCTATCAGACTCATTCGACAGGCTACCAAAAACAGACCACAGAGACGGAAACTACAGGCTTAGAAGATACTCCTCAGTCCAATTATCCAACTCAGACAACTCCAAATACGAAAAGCTAGAGTCTGCACCATTTAATCAGTCAGTGCAGTTCAACAAATACCAAGGCGGCGTTGATAGGAATTTTGAAGAAGTAGAAGACGGCGTAATAGAAAGTGGCGGGATGTTGGAAATTTGTGATACATTCTTGGAATCATGTGGCTTTACAGATGAACATATAATTGACATACATCAAATGAGAATATCGACAGGTGGTGAGACGGTTCCAGTTTCACCAGAGGGTGTCCATCAGGATGGCTACAGGTACATAGCTATGGTCGGAGTCAATAGACATAATATAGAGGGCGGCGACCTTTTGGTGTACAAAGAACAAACCGGATACCCATTTCTAGGCATGGTAATGCAACCGGGAGAAATGGTAATGGTGAACGATAAAATATTATGGCATAGCGCTAAACCTATACGAACTATAGATGCAGAGCGCGACGGTTACATGGACGCTTTCATACTGACTGCGGGGTAGTCATGGAAAAACATAAAGTCGGTTTCACCTGCTCTTGTTTTGACTTGCTTCATGCCGGTCATGTTGCTATGCTGGAGGAAGTAAAAAATTACTGTGAACACTTAATAGTCGGGTTGCAAGTAGACCCGAGCATGGAAAGGGAAGAAAAAAACAAGCCTATTCAAAGCCTATTAGAAAGACAGATTCAGCTAAGAGCGTGTAAATACGTGGACGAAATTATAGTATATGAAACAGAGCAGGACTTGAAGACTATACTGAAAACCCTGCCTATCAATGTGCGATTTCTAGGAAAAGAATACTCAATAGACGGTTTTACTGGAAGGGGTATCTGTAAGAAGAAGGGAATAAGGATACATTTTAATCACAGGTTGCATGACTTTTCGTCATCCGAATTGAGAGAGAGAATTAAAAATGTCTAATTTGTTTGACGCTCCAGTTGAGGAAAGAACGCTTCAAAGCTACCTCAAAGAAGCTAGGGCTATGGTCGGTAGGTGGGGAACTCCGTGGATGAGGTCAGATGAAGACGTAATTACTAATGTAGCCAATGCAATCGCTAGGGCTGAAATAGATTTCGACCCGACAAGAGGGTGCAAAAGAGTTACCCTAAGATGTACATATGGAAGAAGGCAGATTTGGGCGGAAGTCAGCAAAAGGATGACTATTGCCAAAAGACCGACACATTATAGTGTGAGCGCGGACGACAAAAGCGGCAAGAAGGCTTTTGAGATACCAGATGATTCTGAGACTGTGCTGGATACAATGATTAAAAAAGAACGGGCAGAGAGGATGATGTCCCAGCTTAGAAGCCTGTTAGACAGAAGGCGAGTTAATCCCCCGCTAACTAGGAACCAAAAGGATTGTCTAAGGATGAGGTTCTTTGATAATATGAGCGTGAGCGATATTGCAAAACACAAAAAATGCACCAAGCAAGCAGTTGACCAGCTTCTCAGGCATGGAATAAAAAATATGCAGGGGGAGTTAATAAGCGTATGAAGATAACTTTTCTGGACAAGCAGAATAAAAAGAAAAGCAAAAAGTTTGGCCCATACAAGGGTATAGTTTTGATGTATGAGTCCCTAACAGCAGACGGTGAAGAAATAGCTGTGTTCGACAGGAATAATTCCGGCTTTTGGCAAATAAAAGAAGATGGCACAAAGTGGAGCGAGGTTTCTATTGATTAAGGGATATAATCCTGTAGTAACATTAAACTTCAGGAGGATGTCCTATGAAAACAACTCAGATTATTTTCACAACGGCGCTGGCAGTGGTTGTGGCTATTCTATTAACCTTAAGAGTTTCAAACACGATTTGGGAACAGGAGGCAATAGATAGCGGAGTGGCTAGGTATCATCCAGATACAGGAAAGTTTGAGTGGACGAATGTAAAGATTCTTCCACAGTGGAATAAAATTAAACAACTAATGGAGTTTTTAGATGAGCAAAGAAAAAGAGCAAGGTTCAACGGACAAATCCCATCAATCGTCCCACAGCAACCAAGTATGCCGCAAGGCTACCAAGCAAACTCCTACCAGACGTTATGATATTATAGACCTCTTAATCGTCAGCCTGTATAACGCAATTATATTTGGTGCTGGTTTTGGGTTGGGATGGTTATTGTGGGTTTATGCTGCTATATGAATCTAAGCATACAGAGGGAAAGTTAGAAATAGTTACGAGAGCTTACCTAGATGAAGAAGGTGAGACAACTATGCTGACCCTCTACCAGTATTTATTTAAAGGTGGGGAAGTTGTATCTTCCAGTGAAGTCTCTTTGTTTCCAGAACAAGTGGGAAAAATCGTCAACATATTTTTAGCAACGGAATCAAAACGGATTCTTGATAAATATAAAATCGAGTAGGAGGAGTTGGGATGAAGGGCTTGGCAGGTTATCTAAAAGAAGCTCAAGGCATCATAGTCAAGTGGGGGCCAATCGGATTGTTATATGACGATGAGTGCATCGGTTATGTGGCGGGAAAACTAATGGAAGCCGATTGGAAATACGACCCTGAGAAGGGGGCCAGTAAAACAACTTGGAGGATATTGTGTGGCCGGTGGGCTATCTACAACTGGCTAAGAGATAAAAAAAGGGACGCGCGAAGAAGCCCGATGTCGCTGAACAGTCTAAGTGCAGGAGGGGAATCAGAGTTATGGGAAACTATAGAAGATGAAAGAAACTCCTCAGAACGACCCCTTGACTTCAGTATCAACGGTGTATTGTCCACGTTAACTAAAACTCAGAAAGAATATGTGATAAAACATTTCAAAGAAGGAATCTCTATGTCTGAGATAGGCAAAGAGAAGAAAGTCAGCCGACAGGCTGTAAGTATTGCAATTAAGTCTGCTGTTGAAAAAATCAAGAGCGAAATTAAGAAAGAGAGAATTAAAAATGAAGCGAAGAGGACGACCCGCAGATAAAAAACTGTACGTTAATGCTGTAATGAGAGGACTACCATCGTGCGGAGAAGTGGAAGGAGTAAAAGAAGAAGAAATGTCAATTCTTAGAGGTAGCCTAACAAAATTAACTTGTGTGGAGTTAACGATTCTTGCAAAGAGTTTATCAATCGAATCTGAGTGTCTACTTCCCAACAAAACTGACGCCCAAAAAAATCGCCTAAAAATTCTAGAAACAACTTGACCAACCCCGGCCCGAGGGGTAGAATAACATAGGGCTTTTTAGTCGGACCCAACCAGAGGGGATAGCACTTTGCCAAACAGGAGAGAGTGGGCATTAATATTGATGTGCGCTGGCTTCGTCTATAAGTTGCTATCATCTTTCGAGCCGAGTCATTTCGAGCTTATCTGTGTTTGGGGTGCTTGCTACCTATTATGGATAGAGGGAATTAAATATGCCTACAGTTCAAGAAATGGCCCGTGAGTATGTACAACAGTGCGAAAATAAGGTGCAAGAGTTGCTCAATCAAACTGACGCTATTGCAAAACAAATTCAAGCACTGAGAAATCATATCCAAGAGTGTACAGATGAATTAAATGATAACGACCCTTTGGATGGGGTTGAAACTTGTGAGGTTAGTAAGGAGAGTGTATCGTGACGGAAATTCAATTTCTACTGGAACTGTCTAAGACAACTAGTGCCTATAGTTGGACTGTGGATGGCAAGCAAATTGTAGGCACAGCTAGGAATGGCAAGACTAGGGGTAAGAAGTTTGACCCTATCACCGCTGTTTGTCGCTCCACTGGTAAGGGAACATATGCTTCCACCTGCCGTGGTAAGTCTAAGGCGGCTACAAAGCTAGGAGTCACTCAAACTCTAGCAAAGAACGTCTCAAACGCAACCCAAGCCACCTCTAATAGAGGTAACGGTCAGGTTCTGCGGGGAAAGATTCGACAAGTTCTTGAGGTGTAGGTGGAGAGATGCCGAAAAGCCTGAGAGCCATACATAATGACATGGCGAATGTCTCGTCTGAGAGAAGTAAGATTGCTCGTCGTGAAAAAGTTTTGTTGAATAGGGAGCAGAAGCTATTGATGGAATTGAAAAAGTATTCAACAAAGAAAAGTTCTACATAAAGAAGCTAAAGGATTAAGAGATGACAGAGTGCGAGAGTAGCGACAAGGATTGTGAAAATACTTGCGAAAGTGAAAACACTACTTCTTCGTCCAGTAAAACGAAGAAGGAACAATTGGAAACCGCAGCCGAAATGGTGAAGCGGTACAACGAGAAGGAGAATGTTGATGAGTAACTTCAATCATGTGGTATTGGTTGGAAACTTGGTGCAAGACCCAAACTTAAGGGAATTGCCAAGCGGACAAACCGTGTGTGATATGCGAATTGCAGTAAACACACAGCGTAAGGATACAGAAGAAACCTTGTTTATTGATGTAACCACTTGGGGTGCTACCGCTAAGACTTGCGCTAAGTATATGAGCAAGGGTCGAAGCATCATCGCCGCCGGTCGTTTAAAGACTGACGAGTGGGAAGATAAAGAGGGAAATCGTAGAAGTAAGACCTATGTTGTTGCAACAACGGTCCAGTTCAACGATAAGAAGTCTGATTCTCCTACCGAGTTTGCTACCACGTCTGCCACTAGTGATTCTATTGGCGACCAAGCAACGAAGACTGACGAAGATAACCCGTTCTAGCATATCTAACCCCGTTTCCGTGTTTTCGGGTTGCATATTGTTAAACACGGCGCTCTGGTAATCGTGCGTGGTAATAATCTCCGCAGTAAAGAGCGTTCAACGGCTATATAACTAGGCAGTCTAGTCCTGAGCAGTCAGGTTCAACACATATAGCTATTTACCAGAGTGTATTTTTTAGAGGAAACTCTAAAATCCTCTGAGCGTGTCTGTATAGAAACAGTTTGAATCTAAGGAAAGGGTTTATTCACCTTTAAGTGGTGTAGTAGCCTTATCAGGGTATTTAAATTGTTTCTGCTAAATAAGAAAAAGAGTTGTCTTTCAACATTGGAGAGAGTGATGGAAAAGGTTAATCGTCGTATCGTTGCTGTTAGTGCAATCCTCTTGGCTACACTGGTAAATTATACAATTTACCTAACTTCAGAGAACTCAAGGCTTGCTCATATGGTTCAGCTTTCTGATACCCGAAGTGACATCAATCAGGAGTGGGCTAACGAGATTACGCACGTCATGCTTAATAAACTGAGACAAGATAACGAAGAAGGGCTTAGAACTCAGGGTAGGCTTGAGGGTATCGTCGAATACGTTACCAACCCCAAGGATTTTCATTCCGTATGGCATGAAGGATACCAGCGTGGCCTTAATCAGAGCGTAGAGATGGCTAGAATGGAAAAGGAAGCTGATGATAATGCTCCTTTTGATAGACCAATTAAGCCAAACGTTATTAAGAAACCTGACTTTGACAAGAAAATCGAAAAAGCTCAGGCCGGGGGTGGTGAATAAGGTATAATATATAAGGGTTCAGTAGGGTGGCATATTGGATGCTACAACGGGTTCGACTCCCGCCCCTATTGCTTAGATGTGCGGGGGAATTTAAATGCAAGATATAATCAATAAAATAGCAGCCACAGGGAAAGGTATACTTGCAGCAGACGAAAGTACCCCTACGATTACTAAACGGCTTGAGTCTGTGGGTATTGAATCAACCCCTGAGAATAGACATTATTACAGACACGCACTGTTTTCTGCTACCGATATAGAAAAATACATCAGCGGAGTTATTCTCTTTGATGAAACTATTAAGAACGGGGATACCATCTGCCCACTAATAGACAAGAACGTTTGTCTTGGAATCAAGGTTGACAAAGGTGCTAAGGACTATTATTCTTTTGGAGCAAACGAGAAGCTCACAGAAGGTTTGGACGGACTTGACGACAGGCTAAAGGAATACAAAGACCTTGGGGCAGAGTTTGCAAAGTGGAGGGCTGTGTTAAATATTGACAGCCCAATGGGGAGCATAGTTGCCAACGCTTATGTTATGGCTAGGTATGCAAAGAAGTGTCAGCTTGCGGGGGTTGTTCCTATAGTTGAGCCAGAAATATTAATGGAAGGCTCACACACTATATACAGAACATTTGAAGTTACTGAGAATGTATTGCGTTATGTTTTCGAGGCTTTGTATTACGAAAAGGTAGTATTAGAACATATGATACTAAAACCAAACATGGTTCTATCTGGATATCAAAATCATACATCAGAGCCTGATGACGTAGCCGATATGACACTCAGGTGTTTCAGGCGTGTTGTTCCGGCAGCAGTTCCAATGGTTGCGTTCTTGAGTGGTGGACAACCGGATGGCAACGCTGTGCAAAACCTTAATGCTATGAATCGAGAAGATACTGAACTACATAGCCCTTGGTATCTTTCATTCTCTTTTGGTAGAGAACTGCAACAAAAAGCACTTTCGGAATGGGCTTCGGGAAATGAGCAGGGAGCAAAAGAAGTATTAATAAAAAGAGCCAAGGAGTGTAGCTTGGCAGCGTGGGGTGAACTCAGTGAGCCGGTTAATATATAAAAGCAACGAAAGCATGGGAACGTTTCACTGGGAAACATCTTTCTATACATCTGAATCTGAAAAAGAGATTTCTATAACGCAAACTTGGTTTGATGACACAAAGACCTTATTAAAGAGTAACGTGATTGTGACCAAGGAAGAACTGGAGGGGGTACTACGGAGGATTAGCTAAACTTGGCTGGTTGCCCCCGTAGTTCAACGGTTAGAACGCCGTTCTTATAAAGCGGTAACGTGAGTTCGACTCTCACCGGGGGTACTACATGGGGCCGATTGGTTTCGACTGGTAGTGGAGGTAGTAGCTGCATGGAGTGGTTGGTCAGTAGGCCACTATAAAAGCTGACCAAAAAGTAATTGCCGAAAAGCAATTCGCATTGGCTGCTTAGAGTAGCCGGGGGTTGCACAAACCTTTTTATCCAATTGTGCTGACTCCGATAATCGGATAGGGATGGCTAACCCGAAAATAACGCCTGATGACCATAATGGTCTGATGATGGTCAACCCATCTAGTTTTGTCTGCTGTGCGATAACAACAGACTAACCATGTAGACGCTGCTAATTAAGCTATACAGGACGGGGGTTCGATTCCCCCCGGCTCCACTTTTCTCAAAAAAATATCTTGACTTTGGGGGATGCGATGCTATAATGAGGTAGTTGAGTGGGCTTTTTTTGAACGGAGGAAAGTTATGAAGTTGAATGGCAAGGTGAATGTTATTGAGAGGTCCGGTGACTTCGAGCAATCGAACTACACGATTGAGGCGACCGCTAAAGCGTTCTCAATCTTATCGGACCAACTTTATTCCAACAAGGTTAGGGCAGTAGTTAGGGAACTAAGTACCAATGCGTATGATTCTCATGTGGATGCTGGAAAATCTGATACCCCATTTGAAGTCCATCTCCCCTCCGCTATGGAACCCCATTTTGCCATTAGAGACTATGGAACCGGATTGGGTCATAGCGACTGTATGCACCTTTACACAACATACTTTCGCAGTAATCGAACCGATAGCAACGATGCCGTTGGGTGTATGGGGTTAGGGAGTAAATCCCCCTTTGCTTACAGTGATAGCTTCACTGTCGAGTCATTCTTTAACGGTGAGCATCGTACTTACAATGCTTATAAGAATGAAGAAGACGAACCCGTCTTTGCCCTTCTCAACACTCAGCCTACCTCTGAGGCTAATGGGTTGAAGATTAGCTTCCCCGTTACGTCAGATACTTACGACAATGACTTTGAGGAATTTGGTGAGGAGGCAGCAGACCTCTATAAATACTTTGAGGTTCAGCCCAAGATTACTGGTCAGTCTATAGAGATTAAGCCAGACGAATTTATCATCGAGGGTGATGGTTGGGCTGTTCGTAAAAGTAATGGCAGCTACGGTGCTTATGCCCTTATGGGTCAGGTTGCCTATCCAATTGATGTAGACCAGTTTGACAACAGTAAGGACCGTGAAACTCGTTCAATCCTGCAAACCAATCTCAACATTACGTTTGGTATTGGGGAACTTAGTATCACTCCTTCGCGTGAATCTCTCAGTTACAACAAGCACACTATTGCTAGTATTATTAAGAGGTGTGCAGAGATTAAAGATAATGCTGAAAAGGTAGCATCGGAAGCTGTGTCTGAAGCAGATACTCTTTGGGATGCCAGACTCTCCTATGTCTCAATTACTAAGAGTAGTGGTTTGCTCGGTGGGCTTGCCAGTGCAATTAGTATTGATACGGCTGAGTGGAACGGTACTCAACTCTTTAAAGATACTGACTATCACAACATCTATATTGGGGACATTCCAGACCTTACTGTTACTGTTTATTACAGGGATGGGTGGAAGAAAGCAGTTCAAAGAGACGACGTTTCCAAGCTGAATGTAAGCCCTGATTGCGTATTTTATATCGACGACCTTAAGCGTGGCGGTATTAGTCGTATTAGGGCAAAGGTTTCGGATGAAACCAATAGTGGTAGAGACGCATACTGGAACGGTGGTCGTAATGACAAGTTTAAGATTTACCGGGTAAAAGGAACAGGGGAGGCTATTAGTAAGTTCCGCAAATTGTTGGGATGTAACGATAGTCACTTCTGTAAAACCTCAGACCTTGATGCCGCTGTTAGGTATTCGTCTGGCAATTCAGAGAGTCGTACCAGTATTGCTAAATGGAATGGCAGTACTAGAAGCTGGAAGAAGGGTGATAATTGGGACGATGTATCAATAGACCTCAACGACGGTGGTTACTTCGTAGAGATTAACCGCTATGAACTTGAAGATACCCGTGGGTGTTATGGAGACCTTAGTACTCTAGAATTTATTGTGGACTGTCTTAATAATCTTGGTCACGACATTGATAAGGATAAGATTTACGGTGTCAAGACCGCCGTTAGGGGTAGAAATAAGTTCAACAAGCTGGAGCATCTAGAAGGTAAGTGGAAAAATATCTTCGCATTAGGCAGAGAGGTTATCGAGAAATTGCTTGAGGATGGTTATAGAGAACTCATCCAAGAGAAAAGGTCTAACCGAGATTTGTTCGATAGCAGCAACCTTAAATGTCGCGTGGATGACATCGAAAAGATTGTC
>Ga0208182_1001038_pt1 | contig 14256 bp, 21 predicted proteins | sample MalvireepMed_906_FD_184248 | JGI IMG/M metagenome (GOLD analysis project Ga0208182, IMG submission 184248) | Marine viral communities from the Global Malaspina Expedition - Malaspina viral metaG DeepMed_906 (SPAdes) (version 2) | ecosystem: Environmental > Aquatic > Marine > Oceanic | place...
GAACCTCACCCCGGAAGGCGACCAAGTCTTCGTGCTCGTACCCGACGGCACCAACATCATTCTCAACCCGAATCCGACCAGCGATTTCCCCGAGGGGCATATCGTGGAGATTCGCAACGACGGCGGGGCGGGGACCATCACTTTCGATTCGCTCGGCATCAGCGAGTCAATCGCTGCTAATCAGTACGGCCGGTTCGTGTACGAGGGTAGCGCGTGGTTGAAACTCATTAAGCAGGCGGTACTGTGAATGGGCGAGTTCCTCGACCGATTGAAGCAACGATGTCCCTCGTGCTGGCAACTCATACTCGCAAAACGCATCGAAGGTCGGTATGTCAACGACAAACTGGGGCGTATTCTCATTTGGGAATGCGTTGAATGCGGCGCGTTGTGGCAGAAGCCGCGGCGTCCGAAGAACTTGGGTGCCGAAGAGGCGACCCTCACTTCGTACAACGAATAACCGTTTGGTCGGCTCCGTGTTTGGGCAGCGAAAACGCTTCGTGGACTTCGCCACACACACGACAGATAACCATTGTAGGGGTCTCTCCCATCAATTGTTATTAAACCGCGCTTATATTTTAACATTGTTAGTGTGCGTTTGAACACCTACTGTCCGTTTTGAACCTGCTAAACTTATGTTCCCTATCACAATACGCAACCATGCCGTGCGATTTTAGCGTGTACGAGGTAGGGCCAAGAGACGGCCTCCAGTCACTAAAGCACACGGTGCCGGTCGAGTCGCGAGTGCGTTTGATTCGCTCACTCGCCGCCGCTGGGCTGCGTGACATCGAAGTGGGGTCGTTTGTCCACCCGAAGCGGGTACCGACAATGGCAAACACAGGAGAGGTGTTCCGCTGTTGCACAGATGTGGACGCTCGACTTAGCGCTCTTGTGCCTAACGCGCACGGAATGCAAGACGCCCGTGGTGCTGGTGTGCAGCAGTTCAACATATTTTTCTCGGCTGACGAGGATTTCAACATGCGCAACCTCGGCTGTTATCGCGATGAAGCGGTAGCGGTCTACGCCGATATGCTGTCCGGCGTACCGACCTCACAGGTACGAGTCTATGTCTCGTTAGCGTTCGTTCCTCCACTCGATGATGTTGCCGAGGCTGTCGCTGATGCGACTGCTCTCGGCGGCACGGTCGTGCTGTGCGATACGGACGGTCGCGCCTCACCGGATTCGATACGACAGGTGGTCGGTTTGTCGAGGGGCAAGACCGCCCTGCATTTGCACTACGGTGCTGTACGAAGACGGATGTTCGACAATCTCACCGTGGCCTATGAGGTGGGTGTGCGAGAGTTCGATGCGAGTATCGCCGGACTGGGCGGCTGCCCGTTCGTGGCCGGTAGCCGCGGCAACCTTAGCACAAGCAGCCTTGTAGCGTGGGGACAACAAGAAGGACTCGACTGCGGCATCGAACTGACGGCGCTGGAACCAGCACGCCTGTTCGCGCAATCGCTCGCTAAACCGGAGGTGGCGGTATGACTGTCCTGTGGATGGAACTAATTCTTGGTTTTGGTTTTGGTTGTATTTTCATGATAGCGTGGCTTGCTTGGGACTTGGCCCGCTGGGGTGAGTTGCGTATCGACCTCTCGATGGGGGAGGTTGAAAGTGAATTGTGGCATGGCCTACATCTGCAAAGGGAGCACGATGATTGATGCCGCGCGGCTTTTGGTTGTTCCGAGTCATTATGAAGTCGTTAGAAAAACTCTACATTTGGGTAGAATCTAAAATGGAATACCCCGACGACCATACCATTCTCGGTGTGCCCGTAGACCCGGACCTGCAAGACATGACCCGTCGCGAACTGTGCGACTACATCGAAGAAAGCACGCCCGGCGAAGGGTCGTTTTGGGCGCTGGACAGCACTACGAAGATTCGTTTTGGGTGTCAAATGATGCGGGCTGGTCTCACTCTTCCTCTTGAAGAGGAGGGGCCGTTCGTAACCACGACAGCAGTTCGGCACCTAACGCCCACGCAGAAAGCACACCAAGAGTGAGAATGATAGAGACGAGCACTAACCCGCAAGCGATGACGGCGAGTTCCGTGCCGCTCAACATTACAGCATTCTCCCCTCAAGTACGCTCGCTGCATCGACTCGGTAAGCGCCATCGGGCGCGCCTTTGGTATCAACGAGTTCTTGTTCGGCCATCGGGGTTTGTTCAGCCTGTTGGCGGGGTGGTAGTGACACAGGCGTGTCATTTTCTGCGGCGGGTGGTGGTTCTTCCCCAGCCAGCGCGTCAGCCGCACCCTGTATCGAATTGATGACTTGTTTTAGCGCAGCGCGCAGTCGGGCGTTCTCTTCCTCAAGCCGGCGCACTTCTTCCGCTATGCTCATTCAAACACCGCCACTTCGTTGCCGCAGTAAGCGCAATACAACGGCCCGGAATGCCCGCGCTCAACCCAAAACGGTTTGTCGCAATCGGCACACAGGTCTACCATGAGTGGTAGTTTTTTTACCTCTTCATGAGTGCTGCCCCAAGTAGGGTCTTCCATGTATTCCAAATGCGCCAGTAGTTCCTCTTTACTCGCTTCGGGTATCTCGTGGTCTTCGCTCATTCAGTCCGCCGTCCCATGATGTCGTCGATTCGGAGAATCGCCAGCGTCACTTCGACAGCACTGCTAATCACTTGCTCAACGAGCGCCAACGGCTCGACGACCCCGACATCGACCATGTCTTCGATGCCTCGCACGGAACCGTTGATGTACAGACCGCGCCGCGGGTCGGTGATGCTACGCAGTTCCATGACGACATCCAATGCGTCCATGCCGGCGTTGCTCGCTATGGTCGCAGGTATGACCTCCAGCCCGTCAGCGAACGCCTCAATAGCCATCCGCTCGCGAGCGGTCAGCCCCTCGGTGTCCTGCGCTTTCTTGCGCACAAGTCGCCCGAAGTGAGAATACGCCGCGCCGCCACCGGGCACAGCCCGCTGGTCGTTCATGTACAGGCAAGTCACACCCACCGCGTCGTCAAACGCTCGCTCAAACTCGTCAAGAGTCGAACGGGTCGCACCGCGGATGAGTAGCGTCACAGCCGCACCTTCACCGTCAACTGTGACATATCGCAGGTCGCCTATGTTGCGCTCCTCGACAGCCGCAGTCGGTGGTATGTCCTTGACATCCTCGATTCGGTGATAGATTGGAGCGCCGGTCAGTCGACTCAATGCCTCCATGTCGCTCACCTGCAACGAGGTCACGAGCGGGATTCCGTGCTGATGCAAGTAGTGGCTCACAGCCTCATGTACACGGTCACGCACGAACACCACGCCACCCTCGGCTGCACCGGCCACCATAGCGGCCGCATCGGATAGGATTTGGTGTTCTTGCTGTTGCATGGCGTGCATCTGCTGAACATCAGTCACCTGCATTTGCACCTGCGAGTAGTCAAGACCCTCCAACCCGCCGTTGAGTAGCAACACGGGACCGTCAACGCTCTTCGGTGTCTCGTCGGACACGAACGCCTTGTTGAGTATGATACCGGGATGTACGGCGCTGTCGGACAGCGAACCGCCAGTCTGTGTGACTACACGGATTCGGTCGAGGTTACCCCCTGCCTTCTCCGCCGCCTCCACGCACAGCGCCGCCGCACGGTCAAGGTCAGCCTCGGCCGCCTTGCCTCGTAGCGCCGTCTTAGCGATATCCACGATGTCGACATCGGTCAACCAATGGTCGCCGTCAAGGTCGCTTAGGGTTAGGCGTCCCGCTTCTTGGTACGCCCGAATAATGTCACTCGGGTGAACGCCACGCGTGAGCAGAATCTCGCTCACTGCGAGGAGTTGACCGGCGAGAACTACGACGCTTGTCGTGCCGTCCTTACAGGTCGCCTCTTGCGTTTTGGCGACATCGGCCATCATCTCGGCACCGGGGTGCTCAATGTCGATATCGCGCAGGATGCTCACACCGTCGTTGGTGACGAGTGCTCCTACCGCTTCGTTGTACAACATCTTGTCAAACCCGCCGGGGCCGAGCGTGCTACGCACCGCGTCTGCGATACCGATTGCCGCTCGTATGTTGCTTATCTGTGCCTCTCGCCCCTTTGGGGCTTCTCTCTTTTCACTCATTGTGTCATCTCCTGTGTTACCATATTACCTCAACCTCAACTACTGCGCCTGTGTCCCGCGAACGGGCCTTCACGAATCCATCGCTGCATCCGTGAGCGTACAGGTCGTACGCTAACCTCGCGTCGGCGAGACAGTATTTAGCCACTTCGCTGTGTCTGCCTTCACGCCACGCTACGGGAGCATCAATGGAACTCATCAGCGTCTTGCCTACACCGAGAGTATGTTTGCACAACTCGTCCAACGGTGCGCTGTTACCCGCAGCAGAACGGAACAAACGGGAGGTGTCTCTAACACAGGCGTGTTGCTTACCGAGCAGGGCGCCGGCTTCGTGGCAGTCGAGTGCGTCACGCAACACAGGTAGGTCGAACCCGGCTATGTTGTGACCGATGATTATGCCGCTGGCTTCGGTATGTTTGAGCAGATGCTCGCCGAGGTCGCGAGGGTGGAGTGGGTGACAGACTGCGCCTTCAACATCGAGCGCGCTCTTGCTGAACAGGTGACCTGTCTCACCATCCCAAGTGGCGACGACGGTCGGTTCAAACAGATGGGTCTTGTCCCATCCGCCAACCTCCCACGAGTAGTTAGCCGTCTCGATATCAAGCGCCAGCACTGGTTGCATTAAGAGCGCGGAGGGTGCGGAGGGGCATCAATCCTTCTGTTTATGTTTTCTCAATTCTCGCCCTTCCAACGGACATACACAACCGTCTTCATCTTGTATGTATCGAACCAATCCTTTGCAGCCTTGAACCGTTCGTAAGTGGCAGGCTTGGATTTCTCCTGCTGTTTCATGTAACGAGCAAACAACCCACTCTTCTGCACCCAACCGTCGCCATGTTTGCCGAGGTCGACGGTCGTAACCTTATCGTACGCGCCTTTCCATGCACCCATTTTCGCCAACTTTTCTCGGCGCAATTGCCCGACTTCGATATCAGTCTCCAACCACAGCACAAGCCTCTCGTAAATATCGTAGATGATTTCGATTGCTAACTCAAGGTGTTCCGCTCGCATGAGCCACACGCCTTCCGTGAGAGCGAGATGAGTCGCGAACAGAATAAGGTAGTTCTCCGTGTTCGGCATGAAAGTGCAAACGATTTCTCGCATCTTCGGGTCAAGCCCGTCCAGCAGGGAATAGAACTCGTCAATACATGATTGCAGGGTGACATCCCATTCAGCCCCGCTCTCCAGCGTGAACATCTCGTATCGGAGCATTTTCGCTACTCGCTGCTGCTCTTGCGCACTCTTCGCGTTCCACTCTTCGTCAGTCAATTCAGCCAATTCCAGCGTTCGGTCGTGACATCGTTGCTTTATTTCGATGAAATGCGCGGCGAGGTCTTCGATGGGTGTTTGGTCCGTCTCCATTTTACGGAATACGCCACCCATTCTCTTGTAAGAGACATTACGCCTGTCGTCCGTTTCCCAGTGCGCTACGAATAATAACACTCGTTGGAACAGACCCTTAGTCAGCACGACCTCTTTCACTCCCCCGACCGGGAAAGTAGTAATCCATAGCGAAGCGCTCGATTGGCAGGACACCACCCCGTTAGCCATCGGTTTCGTGAGGATGTTCGGGTCGGTACCGATAGGATTCATCGCGCCTTGCAGATAGTTCATTGTGTCGACCGTGTAGGTCTTTTTGTCGTTCGATAGCAAGACCCCACCCTCATCGAACAACATCGCCTTTTTCCCGCGAAGTATTCCGTGTTGAGTGACGAGGTCACCGTCGCTGTTTTTGCTGATGGTACCAATAAGACCGGCGTCACTACCGCTTGAGTACATCGCCTTCTCGACGCCAGCGGCATCCAGCAAATCGCCGATGAAATCCCACGCAATCGTCTTACCCGTTCTCGTCGGTTGAATCCAAAACACATGCACGCGAGGGTCAAGGTATGACCCCCATATCGGCACGCGTATGTAGTCGACCACCGTCTGTCCCATAACATAGAAGTACGACAGAATCGCTGGCATCTCGTTGTTAAACGAGGTTAGGTTCCAGCGCTCGACATACCTTTCTATGATATCATATTTCTTTACTGCGGCGTAGTCACGCCATGTTCTCATTCTGCTCATTGTGTTTCTCTCCTTGTGTTCCGCCTCTTAGGCTGGACTTTGATTGTACGGTGACCGGCTCTTCTGCTGTGAGCACACTCATCACACGGTTGCGCAGTATTTTCCCCATACGAGGAACATCGCGCAGGCATTCGCCGCACGCCGCTTCCTCGATACTACCGCAGGAAGCGAGGATGGCTTCGGCCATGTCTTGACCGATGCCGGGAATAGTAAGAATTGCGTCGAGCCGAACATCGTTCGTCGACACGCGTCGCACGGCTTTGGCGCCGTGGCGTGACGCGGGCTTGTAGCACTTTTCGTGCAGGGCAGTGAGGAAATAGGACGCTTCGGATAGTGATGGTGCGCGGTAGACTACACACCCGAAGTCGGCCACCACTCTCGCAAGCCCACCGTTGAGTTCCTTGACGATACGGCCGTAGGTCGCCTTAGTGCTACCTCGCGCCTTGAGTTGGCGCAAGTGGGCACCGATGTCACCCCATACGACCACGGCAAACTGTTGGTAGTTCGCGTCCATGTTGTCGAGTTGGCGCCACAGATGACCGTTGCGCATACTGTCGATGAAATCAGCGATAGTCTTGGCCTCCACGCATACCTCACCGCAAATGTAATCGCCGACCACGAGCCGTTGTCGGGCGACGGGGATTGTCGGGCGGTGGTTCTCACAACGACGCTCGATAGATTCGGGTAGACTACCACGCTCGTTGGTGTCAATCACGAGTGGTTGCATCAGCCATGCCCCCAGTGCGCATCACCGGTGTTCTCCGGTTCGTCTGTCAACTCTCGCTGTTCTATCTCGTGCTCAAAGTCGGCACGGTGCATTGTGATGGCCTTCTCCATGTGTTGCAGTGACACGATAAACACCTCGGGTATATCATCACAGACGACATCCACGATGACCCCGAAGGAAATGAAGCGCCAACCGTCGCTCGTCTTGAGCGAGAGGAACCGGCGAGGTAGCGGCCCGAGTTCGATGGGTACGAAGTCGCCTGTCACAGTCTCAATCGCGCCCCTGCCCACTTCGTAGCGTACTGTCATCTCAACCATTCAAACCACCCTCTCAAACCCGAACTCGGCCATAGTCTCGTCGCTGAATCCCATATCAAGGAGCGTTGAAAGCAACTCTTCACTCGCGTCCTCTTCTTGTCGCTCTCGGTGCCTCTTGGCTTGCTCCACCCACTGACGCTTTGTGCGTGTCTCAAAGCACACCGTCCCGCAAGTCTTAGTGTTCCGATGTTCATGCACAAACACGGTATCGCATTCAGCACAAGTGAGTGTGAACGGTCCTTTACACACATACCTGTCCCTTCTGCGTGCATACCTGTTTCGATACCTGCAACTCTTGTCACAATACTTCTGCAAATGATGAGCGTCTCCCAACAGGGGTGTGTTGCATTCAAGACACAGGCGCGTCATTCAAACGCCCCCGTTCCGTCCCACAACTGACATTTCCCGAGGCAGAACCCCTTGTCGTACAGTGTGCTACAGTGCTGCGAATAACCGCGCTTGACTATGTTGTTGACTTGGTACTTCGTCACGCTCGGGTCGTAGTCCGCCCACTGCAACGATTGGATGTAGCCGCAGATTCGTTCGACATGCTCGTCAAGCGTCGGCCCATAGATTCGCTCGACCGGCAGGAACCTGCGCAAGCGTGCTGCGAGGTATGCGACCAGTGAGAACCGCGCATCGTGCGGTGGGTTGCTACCCACTTGACAAGCAGCCTGTTCAAGACACGGTAGAATCTTGATGTTGCCCATTTTCACAGTCTCAAACTGAACCGGTTTAGCGAAGGTGCTGAAATTGCGTTGATGAACCTGCTCGATTGGCAAGTCTATCCCTTGCTCACCGTACGCGTGGCAGGCGTTGCGGGGGTGTTCGGCCCTCTCACAAATGTCGTCCCACGACCACGACAACAGTTCTTCGCTCTTAAGCGGGATGCTCCACCGCCCGACATGCTGCTTGGCGTTGTACGAGTTCGGAATGCGAATGAGACGAGCCAAATCGAATGGCACCGTGGGGTCGATGCAACGCAAACCGAGGTTCTCCTTCCAACTGTCGAGTATGATGCGACCTGCCGCCTTGATGCGTGACACATCACCACCGTTCGCCGGCCGATGAGTCTTGGACAGTGTGACCCACACATGGAACCCGTTGCCGCTAAACCAAACCGCGTGGTGAATATCCTTCTCCATCAGCATTTGATGGAGGCGCCGCACTTCTTCGACCACGACCTCTCCGCTCACCTCATAGACCGTGCTACCATTGCGCGCTTTGCAGTCGAAATCAAGCACGAAGTTCCCCACTATGGCTGTGTTGTATTCCGCACGGTTACCTTGCGGTTTCACCGCTCGGAACCCGTAGACGCTCATGTAGGCACACTCCGCGTTACGCAGGCGCGACCAGTATTGCTCAAACTCTTGACGGCTATTTACCACCTTACGGAACAGCCCGACTTCGCGAGGAAAATCAAAGCGTAGCGGTGATTCAGTCATCCTCTATCCCCTCCGTGATGATGGATGCCTGTTCTTCGGTCAGTTGCCCGTGCCTCGGGTATTTGTTCCAGCCGTCCACCCACTTCATCAGTTTTCGATAGAGGCGTCCCACTTCCTTCGGGTCGTTCATGTAAACAGGGTCAATCGTGAAAACGATGTTGAACCCGTCATGGTCTGTGTCAAACCGGTCTCGCTCGTTCCTCGCAAATCCCCAGCGTACTGTGATTTCAGCGTTGTTGATTCGCGATTGTAGCACAGCCTGCACGAAATGCCGGAACTGTCTCTCCATTGTGTTCACGACAACGCCTCCATATCGAACGGTGAGTATATCGGACAGTACGGTTGGAAGTCGCACCACCCGCACTTGAAGTCTTCACGAGCGTTGAGGGTCACGCAGGGTGTGAACTCTTCGGCAAGGTACGCGGTCAGTAGTTTCACCAGTCGCCTGTGCATGGCTTTCCCCGCAGGCTTGCCTGCTTTCTCGTAGTGCCAATGGTCTGCCTTCGGGAACCGCCAACCCCAGTGGGTGACAGTCTTACCGCGAATGTTGTCGGGTAAATCGTCGGGGTCGGCGATTTCAAGCAGGAACTTGTAGTATGCCATCTCGCGACGCATCTCGCTACGCTTGCGTGGGTGCCACTTACCCGTTTTCAATTCCATGAGCGCGAGTCCGCCCTCACCATCGTCGAAAATCCGGTCGATGATTCCTACGAACTGCACCGGCACGGTACCAAAATCCTCCATCTCGTAATCAGCACGGGCTTCCACACGCAACTCGTTCCCGAGCGGCAGAAAGTCCGACGGGTCTGTGTGACGCAGCCGTTCCATCTCGTGTCGAATCAGCCACTCACGGTTCAAAGCGTACGGGGCAGTATAGAACGGCTGACTCATGTCTCGTGGGTCTCGCCACTTGTTCTCGACCATGTCGTGAGCGGACGGGAACAGCGGCTCCAGCGCATCGTACGCCTGTCGAGTATGCCCCTTGAGCATCGCTTCTGCGGCGACCTCGATGTTATCGTTGTCGTCGTCACCGTGCATGTAAAACCGTTCAAGCGCGTGGTGGACATCGTTGCCGACAGTCATCGCCTCGGTCGATTGTCGTTCCACGGACAAGGTCTTGTCAAGCCACAGTTGCTGTAGACACCAGTCGACCGCGCCAAGCGTTGATTTGCTGACACGGATGATGGCGTCGTCGCCGGGTTTCCATTTGTAGGACGAGTTCATTCAAGTCCACTCCCGTATGAAATCCCATTCGGCTTTATTGGCGGCGCACTCGTCGTCGCAGAAATACCGGTGCGTTTTCTTGTCACCGTCAATCTTCGTCACGACATACGAGTCCGGTTTGAATATGTCACACTCACAGGCGTCACACGGTTCGATGATTTTGTCGCGACAGTCTTCACAGTAGTGACCCCATTCGGTTTTCTCCGTGGTTAGGTCGCGCATGTTACACCACTCGCATTCGGTACCGTAACACTCGCACTCGTACGGGTGTTCACCACACTCGGAGCAACCTCGCACTCTCATGTCTACGCTCATTCGCTCACCCCATCGAGTATCAGTTTTAAGTCACCTGCGGCATAACTCCACATCTCATTTGCACTATTCAAGTGGTTATCCGCATTACTTTTCGCTTCGCTTGCTTGTAGATACACGACTAACAGTTCACGCAACTTCGCCTCAATCGTCTGCTCTCTTGTGCGTAGTCGTTGAATGTAGACCGCCGCATCGAGCAGTTCGTTTTGCAGGTGTTCCAACCACTCGTCGTGGCTAAGGTCTTCGCGCTCCATCGTCACGCCATACTTGGCCTTACCGACTTCCGCCCTCGCCTGTATCAATGCACACACTTCGTCCTCGACCGCGCTCATTCGTCTCCCTCCTCACGGAACTCTTCGTCGATTTGTCTCATTTCCTCACGGAACTCTCCGTCACAGAACTGACAACGGTGTTCAATAGTCTCCGTCGATTCACCTTTGTATTGTACGGTTATGCGTACCATTCCTTTACCGCATTCGGCGCAAGGGGGGTGCCCAGTAACTACCGAAGGGGTTTCATCATTAAATGCGTCTTCCCAATCGTCGCTCATTCGCCCGCCCCCGGCCAATTCTGCAAACCCGTGTACTTGTCCGGCTCCCGTATAGGGCGCGGCTCAAGCGCTTTCCAGTCCACCAAATCCTGTTGCTTTTCGGGCATCAGCATACGCGGGTCGAAATCCGTCAGTTTGGTGCTGACGGTGTTCTCCATTGTCAGCACTTTCTTCTCCTTCGTCTTCTCGCGTAGCGTAACGCCTGTGTTCGTTCTCTTGAGTCGAAAGCGCGTCAAGCGCTTCGCCCAATTCCATCTCTTGCTCTCTTCTTGTTCTCTCATATTGTTCACCAGTAACTCTTCGGAATAGCAGCGCCGGAAGCGGCATCTAAGTCCCACTCCAGCGTATCGTATGCGGATTTCAACTTCGCCTTAACAGACTTGTTGATGATGGTGCCCGTGTCCAGCGTGAACTTGTCAAGGTCGTCTGTCTCACGGAACGCGACGATGTCCGTCTCGGGTTTGTCGGCAGGCACGCCGCTGACATACACCCATGACACCGAGTCGCCCTTTCCATAGGCTTCCCCGTTGATATTGTCGTTGTAGTATTGCGCTGCACGGCTCGCACCGGACAGCGTCTTGTATTCGTGCAGACCCATACCGAGGCGTGTTGTAGTACAGACCTCCTTCGGGTCGATGCCGCCATTCTTGACTTCGGCAACGATGGCGCGCATCTCTTTTGTGACAGCGGCTTCACCGGCGCCGTCGCAGATAAGGTCGAACGCGGTTTCCTGTACGCGCTTGCTCAACTTGGACGAACTGCTCGCCTTCATCGCGAAGCCGGCCACTTTCATTTTACCGTCCTCGTTCTTGCCGACATAGCGGTTCTTCGCTACGAGTAGCCACCACGGCATCCACTCCTCAAGTTCGACAAACAACTGCTCGTTGCCTGTCTCGTTTTGTATAGTGGTTGTAAGGTGTGCGGCAAGTGTATCAGCCTCACCCCGTGGCACCTTGACGAAGGCGCTATCCGTGTGACCGTACAGCGTCTCGTAGCCACGGTTCTCGGCATACTTGCTAAGCATGTGGATTGCTCGGCGGCCTTCGCTCGTGATGGTGTGTGCGATGTCAGCATCAGCCCAACCGAAACCGGTGTGTGCAGTCATGCCGTACAGTGACGCCATCACTCTCTTGACCGCCTTCTCGGTAGTGCGCCATGCACCACGCTCTTCGATAGTCAGCGCTTGGTCGACCGCCTTCGCCTTGCACTCGTCACGATAATCGAACAGGTAGGTGATAACTTTGGGTAGCAGACCCTTCTGTGTCTGTTCCCAATAGGTGCCGTTGTCCATCTGTTTAATGCCCGGCCCCGGCCCTTCGCGTTTAGTCTCGTACGACAGGTTGTTGCCGAGGATGATGGACGGGTATAGCCCCTTGAAATCGAAAATGCCTACGCCTTGATGTCTCCCCTTCACAAACGCGAGACCGACTTCGGCACCCTTGAGCGCTTCGTGTTCGACCTTCATGCGAGTCGGTGCCTTCTTGTTGGTTCGGCGGGATAGTAGACCGCGCCCGAAGTGACTGACATTGGCTGCGCTCTCAATGGTGACACCACACAGGCGTACCATTTCTGCGAAGAAGTCGGTTACATTCTGCGCCTTGTCGATGTCACGAAGCAGGATTGCGTCAAGCAGACAGTAGTCCACGAACTCCGACCAATACTCGCGCCAGCCGTTGAAGACATCCATGCCCTCAATCTCTTCGGTGAGTTTGCTACCGAGGTCGAGCATCTCCGCTATGTCGTTGAGTTTTCTGCTTTGCAGTTGACCCTTACCGCTGTCTTTCCACACTCGCTCAAACCCGCTACCGCTGTTGGCAGGGGCACTCGTGTCAAAGCACCAGCGACCGACGATAGGTTGAACGGTGTAGTCTGTCATACCGTCACGGCGGACATAATGGTCTGCCCCCTTGCGGGGTCTGCGCACTACGCCGACAGGGGACATGCGCTCCGGTCTTGGGAACTGTGTCACCATGTGCGGGAAATCAAAGAACGCTCCGCCGTGAGCAATCAGCATGTCGGGGTCACCCTTTTGCATGAAGGCGATGAACGCCTCTTGCATGTCTCGCTCGTTGGAGAACAGATGTAGCGTGTAGTCGATGCCTCGTATGCTGCGTCCGTAAATACCGCTACCCTCATCTCCGGCTCTCCTTCGCTTAATGTGAGTTGTGTCATACGGACAGTTAGTCGTCTCATCAGCCCACGCGAATACCTGTGGCGTGTCGAGTGTGTTACCCACAACAGCGATGACCGTAGTGGCTTTCGTCTCCGTGTCGCACTCGATATCGAACCACCACTTACGAGGAGTCCAGCGCGGCATCTCCGCATGGTTGTCGATGAGGTACCTGTCGGGGAACCGGATGTCCGCCTCCCAAGTCTTGTCGAACATGTTGCGCATGTCGCCGATATCCTTTGGGGTACCGACCTCCATACACTTGAGGTGCTCGCCCTTGAGACCGACCGCCTTCTCGCCCGTCAGTCTGCTACCGGGGTAGCGCTTCAGTGCGTTACGCACTTGGTAATCCGGCGCGTTGGCCGGCACCCAAAAGTAGGGACGGTAGTCGTCACGGATTCGCTCGACGAGGTTACCCTCCTCGTCGCGCCACCGTGTATAGATGTGAGCGATGTCGTTGCCGCCGGGATAGAACTGGTCGCAAATCATTCGCTCACCTCCACGGCTCCCCACTCACAGGCTTTTGTGTTCTCCGTCACTTTCTCAAACAACGCCGGTCGCCCGACCATGAGTTGTGATAACACGAGACTGTTACGGTGGAACCGTTTGTGATTCGGATGCGTGGTGTAAAGCGTTTCACTCAACGCCTTCGCGGTCATCGGCCCCTGCTCAATCAGCAGTTCGTGCATACGCCTCAACAACTTGATGTTCTTTCTGTCACCCACTTTGCGTGACATCCATCGCTCGTCTCTCGCCTTCGTCATTGACTGCACCTCTCATTCCCCCTGCGGGATGACGACCAATAGGCATTCCCGTTCAGTATGGTTCAGCGCCAAGACGCTACCGTCGCCCGTGTACAGTTCGCATGCACCGGCCGGTAGCGCGTTCAGTAGTTGAGGGAGCCACGGCCCGAAGGTGTTGCTCACTTCGGTCGGCGGCCCGTCTGCGTCAAGCAGGTCGAGTACCACCGTCATCTGTGCGTCAGTCCTCTCACCACCCGTGATTGTCAGTTGCCCCTCATGGAACTGCGAAGTGAAGGTCTTGTCCTTACCTACCACTTGCTGCATCCGTGACACAGGCAGCAGGGAATTAGTGTCCTCCAATCGCCCGTAGCAATTGAGCGCTTCGCCTGCCCACGACTTCCAGTCGTCTTCGGTAGACTGCGCGACCAGCCTCAACACAGTAGGCAACGCCGAAGCGCTGCGCACGGTATCGACTGTCGGTAGTGTGACCTCCGTGCCGCCGTTGGACAGGTGGAGCGGTCGCCCGTCCTTCTGCCATATTGTGATGCTGTTTCCATCACAGGCGCGCAGGAATGCACCCACCTTGCTGATGTCGGATATGACGAACTGACCCGGTTCGTCGACTGTGGCACTGATACGC